>JGI24159J19872_10000018_pt1 | contig 67404 bp, 45 predicted proteins | sample Ectturendosymbi4_FD_19872 | JGI IMG/M metagenome (IMG submission 19872) | reverse complement strand
ATGATCGTATCGGTGATTTTGGCAGTAAGTTGCTAAGCTCGTTTTTAATGTCAGCATTTCACTCTTTTCTCAAGTACTTACACTACAGACAAAGACAAACAACGGTAACGTTGAAAATACAAAACTTCGGTTTGGATCGTCTCGGCACGGCCCGTTTTTTGACCCTTTGTTGCCCTTGTTTGGGTTTCGACCGATACTTCGGGAACCACTGGGATAGATCAGCTAACCCACCGTTGTGTCATGTTTCGGTGACTAGTGTTTCTTAACTTTACTGCAGAGACGTGGTGAAAATCAATTGTGGCTTCGTTTACGCAAACACACAACCATTTTCACACTTTGTGTAGACTGTGTGGGTAAAACTTATGCAAGTTTATTTAGAGGACATGTGTAACTTTTGCATTTCATAGCATTTAATGACATAAAATCCACACATTTTTCAGACGCGCTGAGATATTCTAGCCTTTACGTTATCAGCTGCAAATATCAATCAGTCGCTCAAGAATTGGACCAAGATCCTCATCTTACATGCGCGCAAGTTTTGTAGACCTACTTCGGGAGTCAGTGCCTTAATAAAGTAAAGTGGCTACTAGGCTTCGATTGAACGAGTGTTGGTGTACATCAGAAACGTGTGAATATAAAAAAGCAATCATAATGGCGGCCACAATGACTCCTTGTTCAACTGCGATATTGGCTGCTAAAGTCATACTGCAGATCTTGCACTTGAAACATTGAGATTTTCATAGGCGCTCTTGCATGAAAGTTTTACGAGAAAATGGTGGCTTTCATCCAAAAAAGAAGCTTGGAACTTAACTAAAATAAACTTTAAAATTTGTCAATTGAACGAAAATGGACTTTGTATTTGCTGGCTTGAATCTGAACATAATTATTTTGAAAAAGGCGGCAGAAAAATGCACCTTTCATGGATGATGCTTTAAAAACAAGGGCAAGGACATCAATTAATCAAATGTTGAGACTATGTTGTTGTTTGCCCCACCATATCGAAATTTCTGGCTACGTGCCTGACCCAAACTGCTGAAAATGTAAAAATGACACGTTCAGTAAAACGTAATTAAAATGAAGATGAAGTAATTTCTATTTGTGTGAACATGTCTGTCCATATTTAAGACCAGAATTTGCTGGTATTTCAGAGCAGAAAGACTAGTAATTTACCGACGTTTTTGTTACCGTGTTAAAAAAGCAGTTTCAATTGGCCGATACTGTTTGTTATTGGCAATCGCTATTTTTCGTTAACATGATGTTGTCCAAGTCAAACAAAATAGAAATAAGGAATTAGTAAAAGCGCCATTTCGCATTTTTAAACAATGCTGACAAACAGAAGAGTCGAATTTACTTGGATTACATTCTTGAAACACAAGTGTAATTTGAGTTGACACCGCCATGCACCCGGCGCTTGTTACGTTTCATCCCTGTGTTACAAGAGTGTTGCATAAACCAATCATTGTATGGTAGGGCAGTTTGTGTGCGTACAAAAGCAGGTTAACAATCAGGCGAGCACCTTAATTGAGCTGGTACATCACTTCAGCTCTCTATCGTATCAAGTTACAAACACACGGGGTACAACTAATGACTAGTCACCGCAAACGGATTTTGGTTCTGGACAACGACGGTTGAAGTCCACCGACCAGAATGACTTGTACGACGCGGCACGGACATCGGTATCTGTCGCCGTATCGGTTTCAGGCCCGCCTTTGTATGTTTTGTTTTGGTCGGAGCAATTACAGGCGTTCTTTGTGTTTTTTGTCGAAATGAAAAGGTTTAAGTTATCAATACTTGATACAAGTCGAACGCGCGTTATTATCAAACCGCGTCCCTTTGTGATCTCATCAATGAGGGTCGGAAAGAAACAGCGAGAGATGTTTCCCAGTCAGGGGCCGAAAGAAAGAAAGTGGATACATAGTGCGGATGTTTGAACCCACAACGAGCAGGAGCATCAATAAAAGCAGTCAGTTGTAAGGGCCCAGGGCCCGATTCGGCCGAGCGCGTGTTTTCCAACGCGCTCAACCTTTAATTTATTTGTGCGATCGTGTCAGACAAGCGAAACACGACACGCCATTAACACAAGCTCCAATGCCCGATACATGTTCGACACGGCCGGAACAATGACACCGGCTCTGGAAGACTCCGAATCGCATTGTTTCGTGCTTGTTACGAACAAGCTTACAAGATCGCCAAACTTTTGTGCGACCGGCTGGCCATTTCTTCCCACACCTTGTTTGTCTGTTCGGCCCTTCCCGACCACACGTCGCTGCCGGACAGGCAAATAAATTAATGTCCGAAGATTTTAGTTAGGTAATGATGGTCCAAAAGCTAGCAACCCCATTGCTTTGAAAAATATAAAAGTGAGTGTCGTTCAACCAATGCATGAAGAGGTGACAAAAAGTTGTTTGGGGTTTCCTTGCTTTTACCAATCATTTCGACTTAATTCTGAGCTTTTCTTAAACAAATAAAGTTCGAGTAAGTTAATAAACAACGAAGATATTATATCATAGTTATGCTCAAAAGCAGTTGTTAGAAAAACAACATTAAATGTTGTTTGCTTTAGACAAATTTTGATGTCAATCATCTCGACAGAATAAGTCATTCTTCAATCACAGCTGATCGATATGGTCTGAGCCACAATTTCATAACTTGAGAAACAACGCATCACAATTTGCACAAAAACTATTTGACCTGAGTGGAGAATTTAAACATATTTACTTCTCTTACCTTTGGTTTCCCCGACCTAGAATTAGTTGCATTAAAGGCGTCTGGATTGTTCGAAAGATTTGTTTCAGAGCTGTGAAATTGTTGAACAGAAAAATTTTATGTTTGCTCAGAACCATTGGCAAGTGCGTAAAGGAGGCGAAGAAGCTTGTTTACAACCAAATATAACGAAGCAACGGCTTTTTGCAGATAACGGAAAAGCCATACGTGCGCAATTCTTGCATCTATTCTGGCAAATTTCATTAACTCATTCGCATGTGACTGTGACGTCATCGACAATCGCTGCTTGAGCTAATTTTGTCACCAGTGGCGAATGATCTAGAATTCTAGAACATCAACATAAATTCACGTTGAAACGTACAAATCGTGAAATGACAAAAAGTGCATTTTCGAAAATACCTGGAAAAGATTCAGTTATCTGCATTGTTGGCAATGCTTATGCGACACATACAAATATTCAAAGTTTACACAAAATTCGTCGTTATGCTTATGTAAGGCATCGTGTCACAAAACCAAATTTCCAATGTTTTTTTGTTTTATAACAGAACGTTATTTAGCACCTTACAAAAGCACAAAATCTGTTAGACAATTTAGTTAGAGTGCATTTCCTGGTTGAATTAACAGAAACTTCACTTGTTTTTTAAAACAAATTTTTAACCACTTGTGTTCGTGAACTGAAAGTAAGATAACATTTCGTTGTTAATATCATGTTATCCATGATTTCATTGAATAATACACATAAGGCTGTGAAACTGATATTGAACCACCTAATGTTTCTCATTCTAAAAGTATTTTTCGATTTTCGTCATTGTAATACACATTTTTCAATTTTCAGGCAAAAAACTTCATGAGGAGCTGTTGTCGTTTCCGAACTTATAAACAACAAGTCAAGCATCGCTTTCCAGGTATTTCAAATTTTGTGTCAGGTTATGCGATCCTGGCAATTTTTAATGTCTTTTCTGCATAATTGTTTTGTATTTATATGTAGAATATCTCGCCCAAGGGCGGATCCAGCCAGTAAGTTTAAGGGGGTAGATTTCAGTAATATTTGGATGTCAAGTCTCATAACGGCTTCGCTACTGTAAGTGGTATGAAGTATGCTTCTCAACATTGCTGTGACAAAGTAATGGACGACAAATTAGCTTTATATCGCGATGCTGTCTACCGAATTGTAAAAACCAACATTGTAAATAAAGTTTCTTTCGTAGGTTTCAGAGGGGGTGATCGCCCCAATCGTCCCCATGGATCCGCACTGATCTCACTTACTCTTCTTCACCCAAAAAATCTTCTGCTAATGTGGATACAGAGAAATCTTCATCAGCAAAGCCACCAAGCCTCGTATGGCAGGATTCATCTGTTCTCACCGGTGCAACCCTCCTGCAGCGTGTTCATCGCATTCTTTTTCTTTTAACACAAGAAACTCAAACTTGCTGTCCTGTCAAAACTTTCTCCTGCTGTGTATCTGCACCAATTTGAGCAGCGGGTTTTTCAATACATTCTGAACTTGGTTTGATATTAAGCTTAAGCCAGCGCACTGCACTTTGAGGCATGAACAGGTTTTCGCCTGTTGTTACTCACAATTTTTTTATGCTGCTGTTGGCGAAAACCCGCAAAAGTCATTCCTCGCGCTGTGCATACCCCCCAAGTCACCTGGTAATCGAACACCTCTAGCAAGCGTGATAAGGTGGACGCATTTGACTTAATGGTGCATTTGTGTTGGACCTCGTATCACAACATTGTAGTGATGGAGCAGTTGATAACAAGTAAGCTGTGCGTAGGCCGCACCTCGAAACCAGGGAATATAAATAGTGCAGCCAATCCCATTGTAATTTAACATTTCGTGACTTCGATTTTTTACAAGACAAGTTAAAGCTGTTTGCTGCCTCAAGATCTTCATTATGTTATACATCGGTGTGAGTCAAAGTTATTGTAAGGCGCCGTGATTTATTTAGCTTATATACTTCAAACAAAACCTTTCCTGCCTCAGGCTAAGCCTATTTTTAGTATTAGCATTTTCGAATAGTCACAGAATTGCAAAATTGAGCAAACGTTGGAAAAAATGAAAGCTTATGCGAAACTGCTAGTCTTTGACCGTGGTAGGTAATCGTTTTGGCTATTGAGTCATATAAAAGTTGAAACGTGCGAGCCGGTCACACACATAGGACACGTTTTTCTACAAGCACCTTCGGGAACCGGTTTCAAGCTCAAGAAAAAGTTATCAGCAACATTTGATGGTTTGGAACCACTTTGTTAAAAAAAAGCGAAAATCGTTGATGGATCGACCAGTTGTTTTTCTTGGCAGCTAAAGGCTGATAGAAACATCTCACTAATTATATGCCCGACAAATATGTTGATATTTTTGAAAATGATGAATCACGTACCATTTCTCAAACACAATCAAACTGTTCATCCGTCTGAGAAACGTGTTTTTGGGAAAAAAAAGATACGTTTGACTGCAAGAAATGTTTTTCTTTGGCAAAAACAAAAAAGCTTTTAAAAAATATAATCTACATATATCGGAATTGTTGGCGCAGTAAACAAATGTTGATCTGATCACTAACATTCGCACAAACTACTCATAACTTTCTCAATCAAAGTCCTCATTGCCGGAGGGTAACTTCCTCACTTCGAAATATGTACCAGTGACAAGCATTCAGTGCTCGCTTGCATATTTAATACTGTTCATATGTTGATTGGCATCGCGGGAACTCACCAAGAAAACAAGGTATTCCTGGTACTGCATGTTCCAGCCGCCATTACTTTGCAATCAGTACAGCCTTTCATATCAAATGGGTTCAACTGTACTCAGTAAATTAGGAAGCCTTTTCTGATTTTACGACATTTTGCAGCTGCTATATTCCATTATGCTTACTATGTGTAAAGCGTAATAGAAAACAAAAACTTTAAAAATTTTTGTATTGCTCCTCTCATAGTCTAAGAACAACTACATTTTTGACTGTAAGATTCCTCTCCCAGCAAAGAAGCAGATCTTTCGCCTACTTCGCCGGCATCACCAGCTCTACATTTTTTGACTTCAGGATAAAAGAAAATGTTAAAACAAACTGCCCCAAAGAAAATATCCAACTTGCGAATTAGAAATTATAATTCGTAGGAGTTTCATATCTGCTGAATAATGTTGTAAGAAAAAACTTGTTTGTTTCAACGTTTCGCAGAGTTCAAATTAACAGTCTGTTTTTCCTACTTCAGCAACATGAAGAGATTAACTTCCATTCCATTCACGCATCTGTGAGATTAACTTGCTTAAAGTTTGAGCAAACACCTTCGCAACAGTAACCAACGCATATGTTCTTTCACGAAACCTAACAACGACATCTGTTGTCGCCAACAAATGCTCATCTCGACGACTGTGATTACAAACAAATCAGTCACTGCGGTTTTCATCATCGAACATTTCCCCACTGCAGCAATAACTAAGTTTGTTGAAATGACAGTACCTTGGTTTCTTCCCAAAGGATATCGCCTATTTGCACTTTGTTTTTGGTGACCCTCTGTATTCTTACCTCGCATTAACATATCTTGTAAAAATGTTTTTTAACTAAATTTTGCTGATGGTTTAAACTGTTTGATGGTCACAAATCCAAGAAAACAGTGACGCAAGTTGTCAACGCGAAAAGCAACTGCAGCTGGAAACACATATTACCAGTGTTCCCTGTAAAAAAATTTTACACTGAGCAAATGTTTGATTTAGTGTGCATGCCATTGCGCAACCATGTCGACACACAACCAATGAAGCGTTTCAAGCTCTGTGTGATATACATAAGATATTAAATTTGGAATGTTGCAAGTGCGCGAGAATGAGATTTCACTGGGCATCTGGTCTGGTGGTACTGCGCAGTTGCACACCACAGAGGGAACTTAGCTTATTACCAATTAATTGAAAACAGCGTATCTTTTGCTCGCAAAGACAAGAGGCCTTTCATCTCTGACGCATGAGCTCGACAGGATATTGTAAAACGAGATGTTTATTTTCAGTATGCCAAAAATCTTTAACTTCTCAGATTGCATTGACAGTTTGTTCAAGTTCCAGGCGAATGCATCGAACAGACGAGAAAAAAGCGTTCAGCTGATTAACTTGTTAAGTTCGGGTTTTTCGTTGAAGATAGAGCACAATAAACCGTTCATTCCATTCGTAGGTTTCCTGAGAAAAACGAGCTTTGAAGCAATCTTTTCATTAGCTCTCTATTGCGATAGGTCAAGTGTACTCTGTTTTATAAATTTCAAGTTAGCCATAGATTTGATATGAGTATATGGCCCGTGTCACTGGTGTAGGCAAATTTCGCTAATATGACGTCTTGCACGTGCGAAGTCATTCCAAGCTTCTGTCTCTGCACAAATGGACTGCTTCGGCAACAAATATGTGCACATTGCGTTGTGACCCATAACTGCCATGAAAGGACCGCAGTGCTGTTTGCAATCGTTTTGTGCTGTCCTAATTAACATCAGGTCGGGTTCGACTTCTTCGTATTGTCTCTGGTAAGGAAAGATTTTAAATAGTTCGCGTTAGAGCTGATAAAAACACTTTAAACTGCTGAATGCAAATGAAATGCTTCTGCATTCCCACCAACAAAAATAAAACGTTAAAGACACCCCAGCCAACAACAGCAAAGATATTATTTCACAAAAACATTTCTTCAAAAAAAAAAAAGAGAAGATTTTGAACGTTCACGTGTTTCAATTGGGGTTGTATAGCATTGCTTTGTAAAATTAANAGATATTGAGGCGTTCCAAGTTTNGAAGACAAAGAATCGTTACTAACATGTTGAAATGTGTTTCTGATTCTTTCGTAAATGTTCATTGTCGCCACAACCCCATTTTCAGTTCTCACACTGTTTACTATTTAGCTGTTCAACACAAAAAATGCATAAACAATGTGAATAATCGTCACACTGACGTTGTAAGCTCTAAGTTTGATCTCAATTTTAACTGATGCAGACGGTGGAATATTACAGTGAGTTTATTTGAATTCGCCGACATTGTGTTTATGACAAGAGCTTTTTCTTCACTGTTGCAGGACCTCGTGAAAACGTCTGAAGGAAGTGATCCATAATGCACACGCTCCATAACAGAAATAGTTCGTACCACTGATGTACAGTAATGCGAGAGGACAACGTTCACTGATGAGGCTCTTTGATAAATATGGCGCAAGCTACCTTGCCTCATCCCTACTACTTGCAACATTTCAAAAACAAACAAATCTACTGCAAAAATCTCCGGTGCAGCTGAATGGAAAATGTTTTACTTGCACTGAAACAGGAAATATTAAACTCCCAGAATGTGAATGGTTTTAAACTGACGCTGCAAAAGATGAAACATATTTTAAGGAACAAGGTCTCCCTTCTTTTGTGCGAACTGCTGTAACATACATTGGACTGACATCAATATTCCTGTCCATGTCAAATTCCGATATCTTATTTGGATGTTGCGCCAATCGAAAAAAAACAGCCAATCGTGTTTGTTGAAGTGGGAAACAGAAAAGAAATGGAAAAACATGAAAATCGACTGGCTGATGATTGTTTTCGGGGCTCGCACCCAGCAAAACAGAAATCTATGTTTTTTACCACACGAAAACCCTTTAACCTCGAGTCCACAACAGGACATGTCAGTTTCAAGAATATAGTTTGCTAACACTATAGTGTTCTGGGCTCACTAACAGGAATCACAGTACAATCGCTTTATATCTGCTTATACTACTGCACAGCCGCATGACACCGATTGTTACAGAAAAAAAAAACTGTATAAAACAAAGTTTTTTCATTTCATACATTTGTTTTCCGATGAACTTCTGACATTTTTCTATCTCTACTGCATTGTCAGAAATCAATCAACTCTTCTTCCACACTGCAGATTTCATTTGCTATCAGGCACTGCAAAGTTTTAACACTCCTCGCGCCATCAACGCCTTTTGTCTAAATTGCAATAGGTTTTCGAAAGCGGATCGTTTAACTAGAGATGGGTGGTTGCCGAGGAATCAATAACTCCGGCGCTGCGATCACTTTCGAACGCTCTATTCGCTGGGCGCCAAACAACAGATATCTTTTGGCGATCAACGCTCGGAATTGCTCGAAGCTTGAAAACCTTTTTCTGATAACCTAGGAATGCTGCTCAAAAAATAAACCAATTAACGCAGTTGGTGAAAGCAATTCTGCCTTGCACGCGATTAACTTGTTAGTCACGATGCGGATACTCAAAAGAAATTATGTATAAAACTCGTAGTTTTTCAACAACAAATACAATCGTCTCAATGCTGTATAGACCCGGTTGGAAGTAGCAAAGCTTTCTTTGATATACCGCATCACATTTCTTGCACAAAACCTCTGGTTGACGAAGATTGCACAGCATTGGATAAAGACCCGCAGTTTTGCTTTGTGTTTGCAAAAAAACAGAGTGCACGTGAAAGCCTGAACTGTCTAGTCTAGAAATTCTTTCCTGACGGTGAATAGTGCAAGGAAGACAATCCAACATGACGTTGCAAATAACATATCACATCCTCGGCTCAATCAAAGGAGTGGCCCCGCGCGTTCCAAGTGCTTCCTTATCATTACAAATCCGCTCCTCGGTCGACTGTCGAGGTCCAAGTGCCTCAACCAGCAGCTGGGAAGTCGTAGTTATCATCGGGTGGTTAAGAATGTGCCAGTTATGCTGGCGGGGCGACCAACCGTCAATGGGTTACGAAGCACACGTATTTTTCACTGGGATGGATTGAGCGGTGAAAGGACGAAGGACACCTCTTGTAACCCTCAGCCGTCGGGACCAGTTGTATTGTCTCCACGCTCCACGGGAAACTTGTTTGGGGTGAGTGGTCAACAATTCTTGAATTAAAAGACCAAACCTGCACGAATCGAAGTGAAAGCCGCAGCACCAACCAGGGACGACAAAAAACTGATTTCGATGACGCCATTTTTATCGAACGCATGAAGGGCGATCGTGTAATGTTCAGCGCGTGTGATGTGGCCGCCTGTCAGGGCCTGTCGCAGCTCCGACCTGCTCAGTATCCCGCTGACTTTCCCATGCGCTCGTTAACCCCTCGCCTGTGCTTCTGCTATATTGCGCTTCGCGACCGGCTCGTCATATTCCATATCCGCGCCTGCCCAGATCAAACATGACTTTACTGACACTGTCGACAGGGTTTCAAGCAACGGTTCAAACAGAACGAAAATGACACGATATCCTCTTATCTTCCTCCGCAATATAGACCCCAACCGCTGCAATGCCGCGAGAAGGCACCCATCTTGCGTCACTAAAGTGGACGCGGTTGTAACAGTAAAGTGAAAAAAGAAATAACGCTGAAGCCAGTCCGCACCAAGCCAGCGGGGGAGGAGGCGGTCAGTGGTTCTTTTGAAACAGGCTATGATAAACTCATTGCATTAGTAGGTCCTTTTTTGAGCGGTTGGTTAAAAGCAAAACCCTTTCATTCTCGTACTTGGACGACGGAGATATTTCTTCGATTGACGAGAAACTGTTCTGACAAGCGCGCTGATAAATATGGATCTCTCTACACGTACCTTTCAATAACAAGAGAGGAAGAGGCCCAAGTTACAGATAAATTGTGTGCGAAAAGATGAAGACAAAATTTCTTCAGCACTAAATGCCAGATAAAATCGTCCTCCCGAGTAACATTTCAATCAAGCGGACCTGTACCCAAGCATTGAACGACTTCCTTCCATTAAGTTCAGTCAACAGCATCTGCTCGTTCGCCACTATAGTTTGTAACCACGACGGCTCGGTAAGATACAAATGCGAAAGAGGTAGTTGGGTTCACCCGCTACGAGTTTTGATCCAAAATCGAAGATGAGCCTTGGCCGGTAGTTGTATTGAACAACGAGTGTGGCTTACAAAAAGTTTCATTTTCGCTGCGCTAAAATTATAACAAGTTTAATTTCCCAATGATTTATATAAGTAAACATTTTTTTTTTCTTTGTAGGTATTTCAAAGTCGCAAGACCTGTAAAAAATCTGCCAATAAACCGTTAATTGCATCAGCAATTTTGCGATATTTTCAGCAAATCACGCTGTTGATAAATACGCTGCAAAGTAATCGCGAGGCGGTCGGAAAAGATAATTGAAAAGCTCACGTTTTGAAAACGCAGCTGCACCGCCCAGCACCAGATCACTTCCAACAAACCATCTCGACAAGTGAAATTCATGGTTGTCGCTTTTACCTCTTGTTTGTTCCGAAACAAGCCTCAGACCGTGATAAGCGCGACTGACGGGTGAGTAGAGCGTTGTTTTGCCGTAAATGGATTAAATGATTGCACAGGTGCAGGGGCAAAAAGCGTAAAACGTCGCTCTGAGCGTGTGGCGTACGCATCGGAGACTGTCTCATATATTTAGTTGCAGGTCACTCCGCGAATAGATTCGGCAGCTAAGCCGGAAAGAGGGGCATGAATGTTCGGAGATGTCCATTTTTTTTATTTGAACAGCATACTGCAGCTTCACTTAATGCTGTGGTTCTAAGAGTCAGCAAATTTTTTTGGTTGAGGTTTAAAAACAAAGTTGTTTCGAAATCAGGATGTCTGAAAAAATCTCCGAACAACTTCCCTGGCATCATTTCACGAGCTCAACAACAAGTTTTGTCAAAACTTTTTGGCACTTTTCTCGGACTTCCGTGGCGTACGGATGTGTCCGGTAAGTTTGCTCATAATCTTTTTGTCTACGTTGTTCACACAGGGTCCAGCAAGTATAGGTGCAAACAATGGTGTTCAGTCGATTCTAACGCCGCAATGTCAAGGTCATCACTGCACGAGATGGAAAAGAATGACGGGGCTTGGCAACTAGTCGCGAAGAAAAGTCACCGTCCCCACCCAAAGTTAAAAAACTTGAAATTGACGACGCGTTTCAGAATTTTTGAAGGGTTTTCGGAGGGTTTTGTTATTTATTTTCCTGCCTGAAATAATTTTGTAATTGACGAAATTTCTAATGAGCCACGACGTCAGCGGTAAGCACTTGACTGGGGCAAATGAACGAAAGTTACACAAAAGGCACCATCAAAAAGTACCGCAGCTCATTACTTTCTGAAAGAGCAATGAAGGTATAAAAGACAAGACATTATGCAAAAAGCTGCCAGAAAACCTTTCCATCATCGACGCCAAGTACTAATCCACAGGTAGGCAGTAACTGTAATTTGGTTTCCGTAATCTACGATGAGATTCTCAACCTCCCAGCAGTTACCTACTGAAACGTAATGGATCGGGGTTTGAAACCAGCACGTTCGGGTGGGAATAAAACGCTTGCTAAAGTCTGTTTTCATTAAATAGACCGAAAACCAGCAAGTCTAAGTAAATTGCTCGCCGCGCCACGCCGCAGGTGCGCGACTTGAAACGATGCCTTGAGTAAGTGCTATCAGTAAACAGCGTCGCTGACAGAAGAATTGTTGGCAAACGGCAGTGTCCGCTGTCGGAATGCCAGTAACACATGATTCGCGGTATCGTTTTCGTTGTGTCGAGCTCCAGCAAAGGTGTGAAGACAGACCAGGAGACGTCCACAAGGCCCCTATAAACTTTGATCTGCCTTCGCCTAGTGAGACCACGCTCGATTCGAAGTGCCTAAGCATTTGTTTGCGTTCCAAATTAGTCTTGGGTCAGCGGCTCTTCCAAAATCCAGGCAATTTGGGCCTGTTTACAACACTGTCGCTTCGTTGCCGGCACGGAAGGCAAGTGATGGCTGGTGATCTACTGCGTGGGCATTGTTGTTTGGCCTTGTCATTAGATTACCGCGTTTACGTTGAATATATCAGCGCCAAAATAGCGTCATCACCGCGTGTTCGTCGACACAGGTGAGTGGCTTTGACTTACAAGTTTTGTCGGCTGCGCGATAGTCTGTGTACTCGCCGAGATGGAAGAAATTTCGCCAAGGATTTGACCGCCAAAACTGCCAAGCATTTGACCGCCAGAACTCTTGGGGATAATCACTATCAGTCTATATATGGTCGGTTATACCTTCGAACCTTACCTTCAATAACAACCTCATTACCGACTTCAATCTAATGCTATACGTTAAAGTTTTACAGCGCTTTCAATTTGTATTAAAACTCAAAATTGAAGGTCTTTGCTGACATTCTGCTGTATATAGATAGGTCAGCACTTTTGTGTTTTCTCTTAAAAACCTTTGAACCTTTGCTTAGCTCAAAACAACTTGTGAGAAACGCAGTTATGAAAGTGTTCAATAGCACAGATTTTCTTCCGGATTTTATACAACTGACCAACCATTTTTTGTCTTTGTAATCGCCCGCGGTTTCAGCTCGTTGTCAATACTGAACACAGGTCTGTTTGAGCTGTTGTGGATACTGGATGCGCACTGCTTAATCTTTAAGTTGTTGTAAATTAATTTAGTCACCTCTGCCGCGGTCTATCACAATTTGAATGCCACTTGTGTGTATTACGTACGCAGTACACATGTGCGTAGCCAACCCAGCAGACAAGCTATGTATCACTGCGATACTTTTGCACGACAAAACGTAGTCCGTACAGACAAAGTTCTTAAGCCGAACCACTCGGCAGCTTGGGCCTGTTGCATGATGGGTATTTGCAGGAAACATGACAAATACGAGTTTCCAGTTCCACACACATCGTGCTCTTGCTTTCCCAAAACCTACTGTGGAGCAGCTTATAATCGTTAACAGCGGAAATACCCGAAGAAGTATCTTTGTTCTACCGCCTGTGAGCAAAACAAGGAGAGAAACTGCGAAATCTTGTACTGAGTTGCGATGCTTGTACCGCCTCACACAAACAAACTGCTGGCACTGTTATGAGGTGTTTATCTTTACAATGCTTTTTATAGGTGATGCTCTACCAGAAAATTACGTGGAGAAATCTATCTGCGCGATGTGGTATAACTTCCGTCTTCACGCGGAAGACGAACAGAGTGAAACGCAAGATCTATCAAACAGCGCTTAGTATCTGCACAATTAATGAATTGTTAACAGAAGTCGTTGTACAGCAGTCCATCTGCTCCTGGCACTGCCACAACAGCGCAACATGCTATCCGGTTTCCACCCGTGACACTCATCTATGACATCACAGAGCGGCAGGAGCGCTGGTAGGTTGAGCCATCACTCAATTACTTTTTTCGGCGCTGGCGCTCCTCTGGGCATTAGAACGTCTCCACGCAACAGCGGATGAACAAAAATATCATCACTCTTTGCGGGGCAGGCAGTTGATCTGCTGGTTAATGTTTTAGCAGTGCTTATGCGTGTTTGCGACTTCTTTTGATCACAATCGGCAGCTGATTCATTAGCGCCTTCCGTTGCAATGTCGAATATGCACAACGAGGAGGAAGGCGGCGCCAAAGNAAAAAGACCGCGAGCAAGTCGTGGGCCCTGCAATGGCTGTGAACCACAGTCGTGTTTGTGTGTGGTGGCAGTTTTCCCTTACGAACTCACTGTCCAGACTGAAAAAATGTCGCGAACACCGAATTCCCGGTCTTTGTCTTGGACGCCATCAGCTAGATTATATTACCGACTCGACTCGAGACACTCGCGCAAAAAACAACGATTGAGTGTTTGCGTTGGGTTATGCAGGTTGGGGTCCCATGAACACCAGCAAACATAAACCCCCTGGGAAAGTGGGCTCACTCACCCGAGGTGATGATAGCTTGTTTTCGTTACACCGTTCGCAATGCTTTAACAAACCGGCACCGCTTGTTACAAGCACTTAACACAGACACCAGCGACCGCATCTCGTCCGGGCCGCGTTAACGTTCAGGCAAGCACTTGTATTGCAGCGCGACGTGTGGAAATCACTTGCAAGAGCTGTTCGCACCAGGTTGATTGCTCGCTTGATTGCCTGAGCAGTTGGGTCTCATCCATTGAGGCGCGAACGACGACTGCCTTCTCATGTTCCAGGGCAACAAGTAAGACCAATTTTCGTTTAAGCCCAACCTAAATTACTGATCTGTGTAATGCGTGTCGCGCATGTGTTCCTCACCTTGCGTTAAATTGCTCTTAAACAATTTGCATCAAACATTTATGTTTTTTTCCTCAAGAAATTAAGACTCTGTAACGACTAAATTGCCCCCGTCTATAAAATATTTCATCCGCTCACTGCAGAAGCTTATGTTACTAGTGCAGTAACGGCTCAACACCCGTTGCATAAGTCATGAAAATGCAATTTGATCTGTTAATTCATTCGGGCCGTTTATAGATTTATTCAATCGAATATTACGTCGGACGATCGGTAACACAGTCGCATTTTGCCGACAACGCCTGCTCAGGTGCACACTGGCGATACCTCCTAACTCGTAATAAGGACTCAGCATGCATCTGCGTTTGAAACTACAGCGAATAGGCCTGCAATTCGGCCCATGCGGCAGCAGCGACATGAACATTCCATCCTTTGAATTTCATTCGAATGACAACAAAATTCCAAACGTTCAATAGTCACGTGGCATTGTTGGTGATTTTTCGTCGCGACGGTGGCTTCACTGTGGTCGATTTGTCATCACCGATCATCAAAAACTCAGTGGAACCAGCAGCGGCCCACCGAGCAACTGCAACCTGTGCCTGAGTCATTTTTAAGCCTTTGCGAGTTACGTTTAGGAGCACATTCGTCAAAGATAAGTTACATGGCACGAACACATAAAGATGAAAGGCTGCCGACAGCTTGCTTATTAGATCACGAGAACAGCGGGGAGGAGGTTTTTCTCGAAATTGATTTCTTCGCCCGCGCTTTTGCACAGAGATATAGCGTTTCGCAAAAGGCAACATTCATGGCGCACTTAAACTATCGGATAAACGCCGTTAAGTCATCGCAGTCTATTTCTCACTGTATCATTTGCAACCTCAGGGCGGGTTCACAGAAACAGATGGCTTGGTGGTGGGAAGATAATTCATAGCGTTAAGCTGTTTTGAACAGGTTTCAAAAAGAACTAATGACATTAAGTAGTTGCGTGTTTTTATTTCTGCGTAATTTTTTTTTGCTCTCGAACTGACAAATGACACTGCCGCTTCAGCTGTCAGAAAATAACTTAATCGCACACACACCATGTGACAGTTTGACCGGGGAGGCATTACTCAATTTAGTGGAGTGACAGATATGCGCTAAGAACTCGGCCAGAAGTGAACCAAAGGGCCAACACCAAGAACGCGAATTACTACTTGATTAAAGGTCGCGAAACAAGGCTGCTTGTGACCGCGCGACGGCGGTGATACCCGGGCCCCTTGCCAATTGAAAACAATTGCTGAACGGTGTGATATTCAGCACTTAACGCTCCCGCGCCGACCGGCGACACTCGGTAAATATATCCAGAAAGCTTGATGGTTCATGCCTCAGCGCGAGTGGCAGTGACGCCGGACACACATGGCACTCCACAAACATGTCCTTCGTCGGGCCCTGCTCTCGACAAGATTAAAGGTGGATTTCACGACTGTTCAGATCTTAATATAAATTGGAAGAAAATCTCTTTTTTTGGCTTCTCGATTGTTTTTGCCAATCATCGTCTTTGAGGCTGCGGAGGTGAAAGTTCGTTTTGTTTTACCGACTTCACTACAAGTGTCCTGAACGCTGGAGAGATAGTCAAATAAATCTTTTTATTATGAGACACTGACAAGAAATTAATGATTGACTCACGCAGTGCTTTGTGCCAGTTTTGTGGACATTTGTCGCCCCAGTAGAAACACTTTAATCAAATAATCTGGACTTAATGCATATTGCAGAAAATTCTGCATCAATAAGTTCTTACGAAGCCGCAAGCAAACAAATCTGATCGGGCGACTGTCAGAAGTCAGCTCTCGCTTTGCGGTGAACCAACAACATTTAAAAATTCGCTTAAAATTTAGTATCATTGTTAGCTTTTAGATTTTGAAATGTGTGACATCCAATTCCGAACCCAGGTTAACTGGATGACATGCAAACAAATCTGCAGAGTGTTAGCGTGAGAGCCTTTCGAATTTGCCAGTGAAGTGGCAAGAGCGACAATGCATGTAGAAACAGCTTTTAGGATTTGTGGTCACTTATGTTTTTGCTATTATTCGCATGTCTCGACAAAAGGTTGTTTTTAAAGGCAGAAGATCAGGAAACACTTCATGCGGATTCGTATCGGCCTGAAACGGGGTTCGACGAACAAAGAGTTCCGCTACATGTCCGGACACATCGCTCAAAACCGCAGTTCTGTCCTAGTTGCCAGATGCAGTTCGTGGTGCGATGCCTACGCTGTTCTGAAATGCAGTTGAAAGGCTTGGTTGAAAGCAGCATTGCAAGGTGCAGCTTTCGAACAGTCAACGCTGCTATCATTTCAGCTTAAGGGGTTTCGAAAGCTATAAGGATAAACGTCGCCAGTTCGTTTGTATCGATCTTGAAAAAAAACACAGATGTAAACAAAAAACCTGCATAAAGACAATTTTTCCCAGTAATTTTTAGGGTTTTTTATGTTTTCTGACTATGGCAGTTGCACGCGAAAACCTTCAACCTCGAAATGAGGTTCTGAAGCCGTTTTGACTTGCGTATTGAGATTGGAACTTTAGCGTAAACAAGCGAGGTCTTTCCAGGTAATTCTGTTTTTCATTGCATTGCATCGTAACGCATAACCTTTAAACCTCTCGTTGTTTGGGTACATTTAAAAAGTCAGCTGTAATCTTTCATTTAAACGAACCGCAAACTTTTGCGGGGTGTTTTTCTCAACAACCACCATCGCATCAACATGGCGGCATCACCATGCCGACTGACTATGTCTATTTTCAATCATAAAAAAGAACTTGGAAATCATCAATGAAAAACAATAGTGCAGATGTCGAGAAGCGATAGCGAAAGATATGCTATCGCAAAGACAATAGAACAAGTACCGACTGAAGTGAAAAGTTATCAGGGTACATGCGGAAAAGGCCAGACCGCCGTGACACGTCTTCAAACGTTTCGACGTGGACTCATGATCAGGTTTGCCTTCATATAAGCAGAATGTTTGCTTGCAAAACTTGATTAGTAGGTACGGCCAGTTTGCGTGTTTTGTCAATATGTGTGACGTACTTGTCACTGGAACACGCCCACCGGCATATCAGCGAAAATACACAACCACTATCACGACTTCCGCCGTTGTAACGTTCCACATGGACACGACAGCAAGCAATAAAATTTCGAGTCTTTAACGCTGTTCAGACATTTATTGCATATGTTCATTGAAGCTCTTTGAGTAAAGCGCGATATGGAAAATGGCGGCGCTGGGAAAGAAAGTCACTTGAGTGAGTGCGTCTGGCAATTTTGGCAACAGCAACTTAACCTCCATAAACCCAAACTTAAGCATTCAACACTTTGTTTTCCACACACAAGCATAGCGCATGGTCACTGCCTGTCTGAGCAAACTTGCGTTTACGAGACCTTGATTGTATATGTTGGCACAAAAAACACCGTAGGTCTCACAGTTATGTGTTCTTCATCTTCATATCGTTATTCCTGACATTAGCTGCATCGCCCATGCATAGTATACCATGCAATCTATTCATTTACTCCACTCTAGGTTGTTGCATTTCCCTATCTGAATATCTTTCAAGGCAATTAACAACATTCGAAAAAAATTATGGGCAGATTATCAAGTGAGCAGTGTTGCAAATGGCTCTCCAAACCCCCCTATCCATTTCTGACTCTATAAATAGATTTCAGTGCTTGCGTTCATTGCACTAACACTAATATTAGCTTCATTTTTTGTTGCAATTCTTTTCAGATCATCCATTACCTCGGAGTCAACGAAACCATCGCCGGTCACTTGGTGTCCAGTGAAACATTAAAATCACGATGAAATTCGTTACATTCAACGAGGAGCCGCAAATGATCTTCAGGCAAAAAAAATTTTTTTTCAACAGCATTATTCGTCCAATGTCGAAACTAATGCCAGCGATTTATTTGCTGCCCAGAGTCAGTCGTTAAATAAAATACTTTTTCCATCAGCTTTGCCAGTCTTAATCAAATTACTCTCGACCTGACAGGATAAACATTAGCAGAACATGTCGGTTATCCAATAAGGGGATTGGAGCAAATACTGCTACTTGAGTAGCGCCGATTCGGCGATCGGAAAAATCGACGCGTCAAAAAAGCCGACGAAATTGAACAAGGACCTGAACAAGGTTTTTCCATCATCAAAATCGTTATATCGGCCCAGTATCACGCCGCAACAACACACTGAGCACAGGTCTCTAACAAGATGCATGGAGAACGAATTAGATCCAAGCTACCCAGGGGAAATGAAAAGCTGAGAAATCGACCTACTCCTCTGACTTTGCAAGTATAGTTGCAACTTTGCTACGCGCCTGCCGCAACGTCAGAAGGGACATTCCAAGCTAATTCACGAAGCAAAGATTCTTGTGTACTCTGATTTCAGCAAGCAACGGCTTGTTTATTCCCACTCCGTTTCGTTGACTCCCATTACAGCATATTTCGCCCATGTAAGCCAGATTGCTAGGTCAACATAGAGACCCTGACGCTAGTCCAGCACGACTTACCGCTATGGACATTTGATGTTAGTGTGGGAAAAAAGAAAAACGTCGACGAAAAGCTACTGTTTCAGAGTTCAACGTTATTAGAAACCAGCCACACCACTCATAAAGTAACGTTCGGACGCTGACGCCACGATATCAGTTTTGCAATTGCGCTCAATTCGAGCCTATTCAAAACTGCTTTGCAATCACGCAGTACGGCAATCACCCATGTCATAATGGTGAAGAGCCGTCTGGTGCTTTTATCAGCCAAGTGCGGTTTTGCAGCATCACTGTAAAAGTTTTCGCTCCGCTGTTCACGTTGACGTCATCGAAAACACGTTTTTAAACTTTTTTGTGAAGACCAGCAAACGCTTTTAATCTGAATATGATTTTGAACAATGCAAAAATAAACTATGTCCACATTAACAAGACAAAGGCCTTAAAAAATACTTTGTTACAAGACAGCGTCTCGGTTGCTCCACTTTAGTGTTTCGGATTCTACCAGGTCTGGAAGGGCCCGGCTAAGAGTTTTTTTTCGTGGATTGCAAGAAAAAAAACTCTTTTTTTACATTTCTATGACCGTTGAGAAAGAATCTGCTCAGGATTTGCTGATGTCATTTGTCAATTACGCATTGATGTCGTATTGACAACAAAAATAAAAAGCAGCTGGTCGACATCGCCCAACTCTCTTTCCTGCCAACGACGACGCGATAGCGTCAGCGTCGCCGGTGCGGTGGCAATCAGCGATTTACATTTTACCTGACGGTGCTCGCGTCGCGCGAGACTGAAAATCAACCCGTCAAAATCGCCCCAGCGCGCCCGCCGTAAACAGGTCGGCCGCTCGCGGCGATGATGCCGAACAACCCCCGATCGATGAAGCTATGAATTTCCTCTTAAATCCAGAAGCTTTTAACTGTGATCAATTAACTGATCGCCAACATGAGAAGCTAAAACGCTTTACATTTAAATTTTATAGACTCGGAAGCAATCAGAAGAGACAGACGGGCCCGCTCCATTTCGAATTTATTCGATACAATGGCACATAAGTCCGCTCGCGAAATGTTGTCCTATACGTAATGGAGCTACAGGAAGGGAAGACAAACAAGTTACGAAAAACATTAAGACGCGGTAAATTTACTCCGATGACGAGAAAAGATTGAAATTGCGTTTCTTTTTTAATGCAAAGTTTACTGAGGCGCATATTGGATCGTTTGAAGACGTCGCGCAGGCTTTAAACTCTCACATGGCACTTGTTTCAAAGCCCAAGCTCCCGCCACACGGTCAGATCCGCGTAAGACTCTGCCGAGAGATTGAGAGCGACATATCTCGGGTTAAGCGATCAACCAGCACCGACAGTTGGTGCGCCGTGCTGATAATCAAAATCAGTTATAAGTGGCTGAGTTCGCGCCGCTCTCGACAGACTTCGGGTTTTCTTGTTTCAGATGCAATTCCCACGCGGCCCCGCGACCGGGTCAGCCTAGCACGGGAAGTTAGGCCGTGTCAAACTTCAGAGGGCCCACCAGGGACGCGGCGTGTCGCGGTGATGTAAACATAGACCGGTTCGCCACTGCCTTAACAACAGCTCCTTAATTTGCTCGAGTCGTTGTGTAGGAAGACAGAAAGGCCCGTCTCCACCACCAGATGTCGAGTTGCTGCGGCGACTCGTCACTCGGATGACTCGACACATCACAGCTGGGCCCATGTTTGGAAAAAGAAAAGCTGAGTTTTCGCCTACGGTGAGCAATCCGTGCTTCTGTAGAAACGCAGGACTTCTTTCGACTTCTTTCTCTCTCTCTCTCTATATGAATAACTTGTAAGGACTGACGATGCGTAGTTTTACGTGAAATCGATTTCCTATTAAAACTTGTGATTGATTCCTTGCTTATTTCACCTGTGGAGTGAAGTTACTTGAATACAGAGATGTGCAAGTTTGAATCATCGCAAAAAGATGAAAGCAGAGCCTAATCGGCTGATTCCTCTGAAGTCTATAGAAAACCTTCTAGAGCTTTTAATTGTTCTCTCTCTCTGTGATACATTCTTGCAGACAAAACGCGTTCTTGGAGCATGTTTTGCAGGGAGTTTTCTTTCTTGTCAACTGTCAAGCAAAGTCAGGAGCTTTTATTTTACAAGAACAGTGGCTTGATTAATGCATCTTAATGGAATTCATCTCGCACATTGAATCGCTTTGGAATTTCTCTCAAATAATTTAAAAACTAGGAGAATTTTTCGTTAAGTTACGACTCTGCACCTAAGTGACGCATCAAAATATTGCGGAAATGATCGCCACTCCTCACAAACGTCATTTCTCTTTGTGCGGCTGAAGTCGCAGGATGCTATTAACACGTCGGAAAAGTACAGTACTTGTAATCCACACGGCTGCGTGTGTGTATTTGTACAAAAATCTATGCTCATATACACATCTTCACTTGGCAACATGTTGTCGTTAGTCTTTTAAGTAACTATGAATATTGACGTGGCAGCAATCGTGGGATTGTCGGATATTTTCCGCCAACACCTTCACTGCATGGAACAACAGACCTTCCGAAGATTCATTCGCTTTTCAAATCGAGAATAAAAATGAAATTAATTGTTTTTATGAGAAAAAATACGACGGGGCTTTTTCCTGATTCATAAATACGCAAAATAAAACCTTCAAACAATGCAATCGAACAACGCAAACGACAGAAATACTTGCAACTTTTTACATTGTGAGCCGCCGATAAAGCTGCGTGCCTGACGACATCGCGTTCCTCTTCTATATATAATTTCTCAGCGTGGGTTCGAACATCGAAGTTTACATGAATGTTTGTTTGAAGCAACATACGTCTTGTACACGTCCGACATGTTCGAAGCGATGTACACTCAGCGGCTTGATCACATGTCACGCCCGTGAGCGACGACGTAACGGCGATACCGCGCATATTGTGGTGAACGGACAACAGGACTTACAATCAGCGACTTGTAATCGAATCGGCAAATCTCGCTGGGGCGGCTCGTTGTGGGGGGCGCACGTTTCTGATCATTTCGCATCGTTCCTCATTGAAAAGTAGCTTTTGCAATAAACAACATGAAGAGTCTCTTCTGCATAGGAACAAAGGCCCTTTTCTTCGCCAATGCAAAGAGCTGCATTGAGTAAATACGCCGGGCGCGATAAGGAAGAGAGAGCTGTAAACATTCACTGCTTTAACTAAGAAGTATGTTGCTAAAATCTATCAAACTCTTTAATTAAAATGTATAACACTTCGCGAAAATTTGTGACGCTGTTGAGTTGGACATTTAAGAATCTGATGCTTCGAAAATCACTAACAAAGGAATTGTTATTTGTAATTCAAACCTAGTGCCATGTTAGAATGCACTCCAGACCAGGATAAGTGAATTCCGAAAGTGNTACAAAACTGAGAGGCGTGCAACGAGCTTCATTATCGCATTCGCGAAGGACACTTGCAAAAATATCCTCATTCTCAATGATATCACGCAAAAGGATTTACGAACGTTCGGTAATAAGACAGCATGCATGTGTGGTAGAATCCCGCATTTGACCAGAGGCAGTCTGACACGCAAAGCAGCCGTATGATGTGCAGCCGAAGAACACCAAAACGTCGCTAAACTCGTGTGCGTTCAAAAGCTGCTCCAAAGCTACTCTGCTCGTGCCGATCGCCAGGTCAGGAGCCCATTTACAACCCTCTCAGGTCGCACCACTGTGGATAAATAGGTGCTAATCGAATTGCCGTGGAAAGGCGTGTGGCGTCGTACTGCTTAATGCCGATTTCAAAGCTGTTCCACGCTTCACTGCCCGCGGATGCTGCGAGGAAGAAGCGCGTCACGCTGCTTTTTGACTTACTCCCCGCGGTGAGGACCTCCGCTGATTTTCCACTTTCACTCAGTGTCTTCAATTGTTTCACAGCAGTAATTGCTCCTATCGAACCTTGAGAAATTTATTGGATTAACTCTTCGTTTCAAGAAAAAATCCTTTCAAACTTTAAGCTTGACCTGTGGAATCCACTCGTGGAAGACTGGAACACCCGCTTGTTTTGTAACAATGAGTGTAACGGCCAGTCGAATGTATGCGTTATTGTGCTTCTGTGTGTTTCTGTAGGGCAGCGGAGGTAAGCGTTCTTCCCAGTTTTAACAGGTGGGGCCCTTTGACTATTCATATCCCGATGATGCGGCCTCTTTCAACAGTTTATCCATCACTGGGTTAGGCCAATATCTTCAAACTTTTTTGTCAGAGGGCTACATTACTGTAGCTATTACACAACAGTTCGAGGGCCGGACATCTTACATAATGAGATCGTTTCAGGATATCTTACATACAGTACTCCCAAATCAATAAATGTTTCGAAAATATATTGTTTTTCATTATTGACAAAATGTATTCGCGGGCCGGAGTTGACCCGCGGGATGCAGTTTGGAGACCCTGGTTGAGGGGATGTGCGAATGCATGTACCAGTGTGTTAATCTGGACCATCAACAACATCATTAGTTCAACATGCTTTGGAATGGCGGCTTGGTTGTTCAACTTAAACACGTGCACCACGCAACAACTTTGTCACGATTCCGAATGACTGATTTCTCAATTGGGGATGTTTGTCTGATATCTCCGAAAGAATCGCTGCGCGCTACAGTTACACGAGTTTATTGTATCTAACAGCAGGGTTCTTTTAAAGGCGTTTTAGGGACCCGAATCGGGTCCCTAGAATTGAGAATAGGGTCCCTAGATTCAGAGAAAATTATCATTGGGCCCCTAGAATCAGAGAAAATCGGGTCCCTAGAATCAGAGAAATCGGGTCCCTACAGGTGCATACTGGGTACCTAAGATTTTCCTTAAAAAAAACTGCTAACAGAATCTGTTTACAGCAAATTGAGTGATTTAAAATTGAACACAACGAAAGGTCTTAGTAGTTATATCAGATCAGAGAATGGGTCGCGTCAACAATCGACAAGAGCGACGTAAATGAGGCATCAGAAATTCTTATACTTCAGTTTATAGTTGAAAGCGGTCAAGATTCTTAAACATTCTGAAGTATAACGGGAACTGTTCAGTGATCACGTTTCTGTCTCCCACAAGAAAAAGGTTGAAATGTCACAGGTCTGATGAGACTGCAACGGCAGGCAAACAATCGCCTTGATATTAACTGAGAACNGCAGCATGGTGGTTCATACGTTATTATCCAGAGTTTCTCGAAGCTTCTTCTCAACCGGGAGAAGTCTCGTTTAAACATCGAATAGAATAAAGGTAGCAATGCTGTGGATATTCGTCAGCGTCAACAAGAGCGGAGTAATAATGCGACTATTAAAAATAATTCATGGGCACAAGCGTGAAGACAAAGGCAGTCTTCGTTCTGACCTCGATGAAGTTTACCCGGGTTCATATTGTTTTGATTAAACTTGATCCCAGCGCTCACTCAAAACAACAAAAGATGCAAAAACAAATACTCTTCTGTGAATATCTAACTTCTCAAGTGACAGCAGGTCTTTTATCGAAGAAACATAACGCTTCAGAAACTGCAACAGCGCCAGGTGTCCGTCTTAGCAGAGTAACATTAACTTCTGCTGAACTTTTCTCAAGCACGTCGTCTTCGCTAATGTTGATCTTTGTTGATTGCTATACACTTGGCACGCTCACGACCGGCACAGTGTGTCATAACAACCTCGTCCTCATCTGCTGGTCATCATCGTCATCTGTCGCACTGACAACAGAAACGGATAATGAATCTTTGCTACCTATAACTTGATTAAGACTTCACAGTCGCGTTGAGACAATGCATTTGAAATGTTTGAAGCGGTGTTGCATTGCAATCACTGAGCGACCGAAATGCGTCGGTCAAAAGTTCAACGCCGGATGTGAGGGCAGTGATGCGTCTAGGATGGTCTCGTCGTTCGATCCAACGATACAATGCAATTATATTTTAATATCTTTGTGTTGCACGCGTGCCTTGCGCGCTCATTTATTCACGAGTAAACGGACCCGCTGATTATTTCAATTGCAAAGCTTTGCACTTGCAGGCTCGCGCACATTCGTGAGCTAACAATTAAATGCGTCCTAAGCGGCGGCCGGGAGAAACAATATGCATTTAATCGTCACAACATGCATTTAATCGTCACAAAAACGAGTTAAAAATTTGGTTCAGATTGAAAATCAAACCCTACAGCTTCTTAGCCCCTTTGGATCAGTTGAGAATCAATGGATTTAATACGAATTAGGTAGAATGCTCAATATTAATTGATCCATTGGCAGAAAAACATCGGTTGGGCGGCGGATTTGAAATATATCCTCTTTTTTTACCAAGGCCTGGGCTTCTACCTGTTCGACAATACAGCCAGACATTCTTGTCGAAAGCAGCTGTTGCTTTTTTGCAGGAACTTAAAAAATGTTTTTTTAAATTCATCAATCGAAATTCAACGCTATGCTGTAGTCAGCTCCGAAACTCTTTTAAAATCAGCTATGAAACCCTATTGGTTACTTACCAAGGTAGACAAGTGTTTTTCTGCTAAGCTGGGAGCAAAGAATATTGCCGGGCTTTTAAAGATTTTCTGATGTTTGCAGAGTGAAGGAACTTTTTTCGAAGCAGCTTTTTTGAAAGAAAAAATTGTTTTGAAATTTCCACGAAGAAGGACTTGCCAAGTTACCACGAACTGTTGATCAAAAATTACGTAACTCAAAGTTAATCAGTGGTAGAGTGAAGACAAAGGACCCTTTGTGATGGAATGGGCAAATAAAGCAGCAGTTGCAGGTTCATGGCATGTTTTGCAATACAAAACTGGAAACAAGTTTCACTAAAAGTCTGGCATACGTTCAGGGTCAAAGATGGTTTTATTGCTTGCATGCAATGGATCGAATTCAGCCAACTTGATACCACCAACCTCTTCATCTAAACTGTATTATTTTGTCAGAAAAAGAGTGCTTCAACGAGAAGCGGGGGTTCCCCGCTTAGGATCACGACTTTTGCACCATCGAAAATTAAAGCAAAATGGATGAAACGAAAAAAGGAAATAGATGACTGCTCTAGTCAGACGACAGCACGCAGGTTTGTATAACAAAAACCTGGGTTGAAAGCTTAATATGGGGTTGAACGCTGATTAAAATGAATTGTAAAGAGATAAGTTTTTAATTAATCGCATTAATGCAAAATTATCGACTTTGCCGATCCCTGTAAATACAGCTGGTGTCGATTATGAGAAGGCAGCCCCGAACGATGGAAATGCGTTTCCACAAAACTTTCTTAAAACCTGCTCCATTTCGACACACGTAAGCCTTCGTCACCTAATTGGGGTCAGTGATTTGGCTTTACAATAACATAACACATGATGATGCCCCATTCGAATATGCTTCTGGAATGCAGCGATAGGGCGCAGCAATTTCGGTTTCCCGGGCTGGATTTGTGACGTATTAAGTTGACGGTAAACTCCACCATGTAAAATCCTAGAGCGCTAATGTGATGACGCAACAATCACCACCCAGGTGAGCTAACCACCTCGCTCTTACGCGATGGCAAAGACGCAACAAACCAAAATGCAGTAAGCGGTTTAAGGTTTATTTACCTAGATTGGGTAACACCAGCAACGAGTAATCGTAGCTGTACCGGGATTAGCGCTAAAAGCTTGCCCAAGCTGGAAACGTCAACTTCATCTTTTTAGTTCAAGTAACAAGCTGTAGGTCTTTGTCCTCCCAAAGTGTACTTAGCATTATCAGCCAAGATTACAGGCATTGCCAGAATGGGTTTACCACGCAGGAAGTGAGTCTGTTGCCCTGTACACGAAGTTACGAACACGCACTGCAGTCCTTTAGCGTTGTGTTCTTCTCGCACCTGCCACGCGTTATTGCAAGATTAGCATTGATAAAGGAGGTCATTCATATTTTAAACTGAGACCAACATCATGCTTACATCACCAACTGTACGAATGTTTTACTAGTTTCATGACCGCTGATCCTTTTCACGGAGTTACTCTGCAGGGCAGGAATTTGCGAGATCAGATAGCCTGCCTCTCGCAAGACGCTCGGACTAAGAGCGTAACCTGGCCTCTCAAGATGATTATGACGAAGCGTCGGATCGTTACAAAACAGTCGCAGACCGTCTTCAAATCTTTTCTAAATAAACAGATCGAGATGAACTTCGTGGGCGTGGAACGCGAAACAAGGTCGTTTATGTTACAGCTCTGGCCAAATGCTCACACCTGTGGCGGACTGCTGATGGGTTGCCGCTTAATTATTCCGGTTCTTTCAAAGCACAAGATTTGACACAAGATAGCAAGCAAAACCTCTTATTGCTTGTCAATGACGTTGTTGCATGAACACGTTGGTGATGGTTATCAGTGGTTAGAACGGAGAAGGCAAGTTGGAACACTCTACTGGCAGCGACGGACCGTAACGGGCCTTCTGAGAACAGTTGCGGAAAGTGGCGTGGTAGTACACACGAAATAACAAGCTGTTAACAACTTTTGACCAATCACGACCTCAGGGCTTTGGAAAGGTGCGCCGAAAGGTTATTTGTTGGTCTTTATGTGCGAATCTACTGGCAACAGAGGATGTCGATAGAGGTTTTGCGATGAAATCCTTGGTCACAATTCTTTGTGGAGTGAGCACATTTTGCTATCATACCAGTGGTAGCAGCAAAGCTTTGGAGTGAACTAACCAACTGTTTTATAAGATTTAAGGACTGGAAAATTAGTCGAATCGCAGATGCTCACAAGTTAACATCTTGTCGCTGGGGAAACAAACATTCTGCGCAATTGGATATTCTTCAAAGCATTCCTTAAGCACCAAAGATTAGAGCCATTTATTCAAACATGAGATTACATGTCAATTTAAGTAGAGAAACAAGACAGGGTATGCGCCGGAGTGCCGTATACCTTCTTGTAGTTCGGCCAAATGGGCTTGCTTCTCCTACAGTTGTGTAAAGCATGAAATGTTTATGGTAATTAAACAAAACTGCTCGCTAAAATTCCGTTCTTTAGCCATAATTCGTTAACTTGGTACTTTTAAAGAATTGAGAAATGTTTTTAAAAATAAATGAGGATTATCTCTCACGAAGCGGGTGGCCTGCTCAGTGCTGGAGCCCAGAAAACACACGTAAGCAGTTCGGCCTTTGCGGCAGAAGATCACTGTACGCGACACGCAAACATCACGAAGACGTAGATTGAAACATATTGTGCATACCCACAAAGGACATTGCATTTCCATTTACCGTTCTTTGCCTTTAGCGAAAGTCAAACCGCCATAAAGCAATCACAGCCATTTTCTGAGGGTGGAATTCGTCAAGCACAGTGCTTTTGACAAGAAAGTACGTGCGTGCCCGTGCAAAAAGCAAAACCGGGTGAAGCTAGTTTGATATCCACATTCCTGTCAATCACACTCAGACCGCGGTTCCCACAGATCTCCACATTTTTGCAATCGCGTCACAGTGTCACTCTTCCACTATCATACATTCAAATTTTTATGTTTAACATGCGATATTTCTGGGTGATCACTGCGTGATAGCAATAACTGCGGCTTCCCAAAACAAACTTTCGATTCACTTTGCCGGGTTCCATGTCTTGCGGTTGCTATGGCTGACGACAAACAGCAACTGCTCTAAGTTCCATTAAACCTCCTCTAAAGCGGAATTCGCTGACGTCACACGATTTAAAGATTAATGACGTCAAAAGCTTGTTTGGAATAGCTAAGCTGTTTTGGAAAGTTCTGCACATTTGTGAAAAACTGGTTAATATTTTACGTAAGAGAATGCAACAAAATGAAACAAAGACGCTCAGGACTTCTTTACCAAAAAGCTTCTTGCAATGTTGTGAAAATACGAAACTTCAGTTGTCTAAGAAATTGTTTTCTGGCAGGTTTAGAAGCGAGTTCAAAGCTCACTTCCTACAACTTCACTTTAACTGGGAACAAAAAAGTTTTCCGACTTTTCTCGCATTTGTCAAAAAAAGTTGTCCGACTTTTCTAGTCTTTTTTCTTCTCAAACACACCACTTTGATATTTGTTCCCGACGGTTAAAGAAAAATATTGGTTCTGTAAACACAGTAATGTAATTTTTTTCGTCTTATGCTAAATGCAATGCAAGGGCACGTAGCAACACGGAGAAAATGTACTCTTTCATGGAAAGAACTTAAAACATTAATCGAGGCATTGGCAAATATCTGGCGAGTTGCTGAAGTGAGGAGCAGTGTGGATGTACGCAGGGGTCGAAACGTGAGGGGCAAGTGTCGCAATCCCCCGGGCGCCGAGTCAACATGGAACGCCGAATCTCTGCGGGGTGCCGAAGAGTCCCAAAAATGTCACAAGTACTTTCTTCAATACGTGAATTTGCTTCCGCAAGAGCTCAGGTTCGAACATGGGGGCTCCAAACTTGCTTCTCGCCCCCCCAGCGCCATCTAACCTCGTTGCCCCCCCTGGGTATACCGTAAATTTATTTCCAACAACTTACGCAATATCCAAATGAGGGTATACTATGTGCCTACAGCTCTCTATTTTTAATTAGGTAATATGAAATACATCTTTTCTAATGAAATTAAGTAACGATTTTGATAAAAAACATTTACTGAAACAGTTAATTGTAATTATCTGAAAAAACGATTTTATTGCTATTTTTTCAGCTCGCTGATGTGATGAAAAAAGTTACCAAATTTACAAAATCGTGATGGCATAACAAGAAGATCAGCCCTACATGATTTACAAGTTGATATTTTAATGAAAATGACTTTTAACAAAGGCGGAGCAAGTCAACTATATAGTTCTAAACATAGCTCTCTTCCTAAACCTTTACCTCTTCGTAAGTGCTCAGCACAGTGACATATTGTTGGTTGTAACGCACTGAAGAAACGCTTGCGCTGGTCTCCTCAACTTGTATGCGATGAAAAAATTCGCGTCGAAGCTGAAGTGCACCTTTTTCGAAGCAGTGAACATGGGAAAATCCTAAATAATTTATCAATCCACTACGCAACTGCATTGCAAGAAGATACGAAAGCATATTTTGGTCAAACCTACTGCATGCGCACAAATTACGGCGGAGGGGAGGGGTATGCGCGCGAACCTGGGAGGAACGTTGTTGGTTGATGCTGACCAACCAAATTAATTTCGACCCTTGATCGATGACTGTTTTAGCGTCTGACAGGGTTTTGGAGAACTGACGGGTATTCTGCAACTTTATTTGTATGCGTTTTGGGGTAGATATGTCTACGGACCACGGTTTACACTGGTACACTTGTAGAGATACAATTCTCTGTTTGAACTTGACAAGAATGAAATCGTCGTGAAAAACTAGTCATGCTGACGAAAAAAATGAATATCACGAAACAATTTAGACAAGCGCATCTCCATAAAACCCTTCCAATCTTATGAAGAAGTTGATGGCAAAACGAATGAACTTGCGCGTTCTATTTCCAGACAAACACCCAGGTCTATGCAAGCAATGATAAAGTGGGAGTGCAAAGTGGGNCCTCTGGGAAAATCACGCGCATTCGAAACTTCAAAACTTTTGGCCAACTCTGTTCAGACACAACAGACTCATGCATCCGATATTTACATTTTCACACGAGAATCTAGACTTGGCTATGCTTCCTGGTCCAGAGCTTTTACGCCGTCTCGGAAGCTCCAGTTTGCTTGTAACTCTTTGCGAACTCTCGCCTTCATGTGTGCATCAATGAATTTAGTGTTTATCCCAGAGGGACAAGTGAAAATGATTGAAAACCTTACGGCGCCGACGCATCACTTCTGGCATCAGGTACTATGCGGAGGCGTGCGAAGTAACTGAACTGTACTGAGCACTCCTGTTAGCTTCCAGCACTCAGGGTGGGTATCAGCAAATTAGGACAAAGGGTGAATTACCTGATGATCGATATGCCGCTATTTTATGTGTTGGTCATTTTTAGACACAAACGAGGCGGTTTCACAGTTTTCTTGTATTATCTTGGTATCTCTTAACAAAGAAGATTGGCCAACCAAAAAAACAGCAGTCATTGAGGCAACCAAAAGCCAATAAAGTCAAAATTTTTCTGTCTTTCTCAACTTTATGAAACGCCCATCCCAAATTTCATGATCATACCGCGAGGGAATCCAAGCTTTTAGGTCAAAAAAGTCAAAATTTATCATCAGGTCAAAATTTATCGTTAGGTCAACTTTTATTGCAGCACAGTTTTTTTTCTCTTCATCGATATTTTATTGAAACTACAACAACAGAAATTAATATGCTTTTGCAAGTTTAGTTGCAATTCTGTAATAATAATGGGCTTGTTGCGATTTCTGACGTAATAATGTTGTTTTGCCCGCTACCGGACGATTGAATATTATGAAGGATAGGCGTGGTAAGGCAAGAAACGTGGTCTTTCAGTACTTGCTTTGGTAAATGCTCAATTAATTACACATAAGCACTGCACATATAGTGCTTAAACTTTATGATGCTGTCAGATTTGACTTTACTGTAATTATTAATGTTTTTATCAACATAGCATCGCCATAGTTAAACAACTATTTTTTTAATTTTCAAGCTTAGAGCGCATGAACGTGCTTCTGGGTTAACCTCGACACCTAAGGCTAAATTATTCTGCAGTTGCCAACGCAGAAAATTTATAGGTGAAAATAAAGTGAAAATTTGAAAATTATTAAGTCAAAATTTTAAGTTTTTAGGCAAAAACTTTGTTGTCCTAGTAATCATTATTTCCCATCATCTTTGAAAGTCACAATGCTCATTCACGGTCACAAGCGGTTAATTGAAGCGTCTTAAACAAAACGAAGAATCGAAACTTTCTAGAGATGTATCGGATATGCTTGACTGTCCGAAGGAATGCTGGATCACCGGTGAGGATCAATTCAGCTCCCTGTAAAGCGTCAACCGCCACCATGTGTCATGATGAGCCTTTGCTTTTTCATAATGACTGAAGTTTTAGTGCAGACGTTAAAGTTACATGTCAATCTTCACTTGGTTCTACGGCAGTGCTTATCATTCGTTTTGTATCTCAACCGTACATAACAGTTTTGGATCGAATCGCTTTTTTTCCTTTTTGATCAAAGCCATCACAGTTCAAACTTTGCCAAATGGCGTTTTTATATAAAATCTATTCATTTTAACTTGCATTGCAAGACTTACTAAGAATGTCACGAACCGAATGTAGTGTTTTTTTGCAGTTGTCCATTGCAGTGCTTTCAGATAAATGTTACAGATTCACCAAAAAACAACGGAAGGCCCCACTCCTTCACTCCATCTTATTTGCACTCCATGTGTGGGTAAATTCTAAACAGGAATTACCTCAACAATAAAACCCAACTTCGACTTCATCAATAAACTTTCGTTAATGACTGGTGACTTGGAATGGTGCGCTTTGTTCTCGCAAGAACTTTTCTTGCAAGAAAATCATTAAAAATAACACAAGCAGAAGCAATAGTGAGGAAAACCACAGCGGGCACGAACAAGAACGGATTTGTTTAGACGGAAAAAGACAAAATAAAATCTTTACTGACGTACCTGCGCGTCAAAGATTACATGATGGAGTTTTGTCGCTCAGCGCTTGACAACATATATTTTGAAATTGAAAGTTGCGTTGTGGATAAAAAATTAAAGTTCAGAAGGTTCATAACATAGTTATGCTTTGGTAGGTGTTCAGAGTTGCATCGACACGAACGGATGTGAGGATTGCTCCAAACAAGATCGTTGTTCAAAGATTAACTCATAAAAAAACATATTCTTTTCATACATAGTGTTGCTCAGTTCATTTCTCGTCTTTATAGTTTAAACACCCTCAAACACATCTTCCATCTCATCGTTTGTCGAACACCATAATTGTGCAACAGTGAAGCAAATCTGAAACGTTGCGATTGGGAAAATCATATTTAAGCAGTCAGTGTCCCCAGTACAAACAACTCGTATATGTTCACCTGAAATTACACGAGTAGCAAACGTTGCACAGTAAAAGATAATACATCATCACCGCAGTGCTGACTACAAAGCGACGTGCAAGCGGCGAAATTATGGCGCGTTGCGAAGTCGTAAACTGAATCGTCGCTCCGAGGTGTCTTGACACAGCAGCCATACTTCAATAACTGCTTCTGAAAACGTAAGGGCCATAAACCTGTCCTTGCTACACCCCTTACACGGCGCTAATTGAGCGCCGAGAAGACTTTTGTTGTCAGTTAAGTTATTGCAGGACATTAAAAGGATCTTGTTAGCAGAAATTAGACTTCCTGCTTGGCGGGGTGTCTGCAAGTGGATGACGTTTAACATTTGAAATCTTCTTCTGTCCGGACAGTGTGAGCAAACAATGGCGACTGTTGTCACCATAACAACTGCAACCAATTGGCAAGTTGATCTTGAAGTGCAGAAATATAATTTGAAGTGCTGTGTGGTCCCGATAAACAATTCAACTTCTCAGTTTATTTAACTTATAGCACAGATATATTTTAAGATGCCTTTGTTCCTGTTAACTTTTGTCTCACGCGATTTCATAATAATCATCGACATGACGTCGACAGACGCCTCCTTTTGTTCGGCGCACACACGTGTCTTGCGTGTAATTGCAGCAAAACACTATCTGTTCTAAAAACACAGCCGTAAATCACTTGCGGTACAACAACCGCTTCACTTGCTGGTCGGACAAATGTTGGTCAAAGCGCGTGGTTTTTAGCAGCGGCGGGTAATAACAACAACCATAATCATCCAGCACTTCGTAAACTGGTAAGATTTTCAAAACCACCCGTGACGAATCGGTTCAAAGCCGGAATATAAACGACCGCGCATGATCGTCGCGCTAACCTGACCGTAGCGTCGCGGTCACGTGACGAAAGAAGAACACTGGCGAAGTGACGGACGTTTTGAGGCGGCCAAGAAGGCTGCTAAAAACAAGAAGAAAGCGTTCCTTGAGCTGCTTTATTTTGAAAAACGCTTGGCCATGAAAGTCTTAAGTTTTTTATAAAATTTGTTTAGAGCGTTTTTTCGCGTCAGTTGACTTGTTTGAAATAACAAATGTAAACGTCAAGCTGTGACGTAAACCCGTGACGCGTAAAGCCTAGTTTGTTCTGAAGATGTGGTTACTTGTTTTTGTCTTTGTATTTTCAAATCCAGTGAATTCAAAAATACGTTTAAGAAGATGACAGGTTTTACCAATTCAACTCTTATATATGCGAATTGTATGTCTCTTGTGATTGCAAGATGAAAAAATGATTTTGTCGTGTGTACATTCTATATATCTTTGCCCATTTGCAAAGTTTGGATAAGTGGCCAACGTGAAAACTGCAGATTGCATGGCAACGACCAAAAACTTATAAATTTCCTGAAAATTAAAATCACCAGTTGCTGTGAATCGCCGCAGTAACAACTTAAAAAAAAACTGTGCCAAGTTTTTTACCTTACCTGCGTCTGTCTGTTGCCAAAAAATATAGTTGATTCCATTTGAAGGCGACCAATCCCGCCCAGTCCTATTTGCAATAACAATATCTCATTCACAGAAGTAACAGCACAGGTAAAACGTGCGAACATTGCAGTATCAACCGATAGACAGTCAAATGCAGCGACATAAAGATCCATAAACGAAAAGGTGTAACTGATTCTGTTAAAGTAATTTAAATCTGGAATGAATCGGTCTAGCTCGTGGCGCGTCTGTGATGATGAAAGAAAGGTCAAACGCAGGTCAAACGACATATTGCAGACGTGACGCCATGGGGTCCTAAGAAGAATCTATCGAGGTTAATCTTGTTTAATCACAAGCTTTTTTCACATGTTTATCAGATTTCAGTGAGATATATTACAAATCTGCACCTCGAATAAACACCACTGTTTTTGTTTGGGCCCCTGATCCAACAATAAAATAAATGCAAATAACTGGGATATGAGTTGTGTGGTGCCCGGTGTTCAACCAGTGCGCCGCTTAGAGAGAATCGGACGAGAATGGTTATTGCAATTTTCTGGAAGCTTCAGTGGAAGGAAGAAAAGGCTACAGAATATTTTATATGCATTTCCAAACATGCAACGCCCTTTCATTAGCCCCTGTACATTCGGACCTGACTGACCAACAGTAGCAAAAACAGTTGCTTGGCCGTTCCCCCTCAAGTAATGATCAATTGGTTGCAATTAACTAGTACTGTATTTCGGATTTCAACAAAATTATTGCTTCCAAAGTATTTGCAAATGCTTGCCTTGCAAATCACATTCAAACTACACGGTTCGTTTTTCGATAGCTTTTTAGTTTCAGTTGAATTCTGATTTCGCGCTCGATGTGTTCAAAGTTCATTCTTCACTTAGCACCGAACCTGCCACTGCTTTGCTCTGATGAACGCGCTGCAGTCGGGTTAATAAATTCTAATTTATTACATCCTGTTCGTTTTCCAACAAGAGCTAAACGGAGATGTGCTTTGTGTTTCGACTTTCGAGTCCATAAATTAAACTGAGCGGACTCGATTTACAATTTACGACAAATAATAAAAAATAAATGTTGATAAATTATATCTTAGAGTTTATCATGAGGTGTCGATTTGACCCTGCGTGGAGTTTGTGTGAAAAGAAGTCTTTAAGACATATCCTTATTATTTCCATGTTATATTGCTAAACTCATGGAGTGAATTGCAATGGTTTGAGGGCAGACGATTTCTTTAATAAACTTGTCTGCGATTCATCTCGTGTGGACCCCATGAAAGGATGGAAGAGAAGTGGATTCGTAACCCTGAAAGTTTTGCTTGACTCGATTGTAAGAACCCGTGGCAGGCACCGAATGCCGGGGATCACTTTACCATGTTGGTCTTGACTTTGAAGGCGTTGAAAGGCACTGCACTGGTTGCGGCACTTATAGCTTTTCAACCTTGCTCGGTGCGCCGCATAAACTTTGCCGGTTGTCCAAACTATTTTCGAGCACTTCTTTTTCCGTTCCGTCATGAACCAGTTGCACAGGCTTCGATGCGAAACCAACGTTCGTATCGAACCTTGGGTCTCCATCAAATGTGCTGGAAGTGAAATGGCGCTTGCAAGTTTATGCTCTTATGAAATGTACACGCACTATCAGTCTATCTACGCCGCTAAATATGTGATCTTTCAAAATAGTTCAAAGAAGAGCGAAGTTAAGATTGGAAAATAATTTAGCCCATTATACCGTCCTTTTGTACCGGAGCCAAACGACATTTGCGAAACATACACTACTGCGATGCTCTTGCGTTGCACAAGCCTGTCGTGGCCATCTGTGGAAGATTCTGTGTCGCGCTTGCCTTTGATCACAAGGACCTGATTTGCAATCCGTCTGGCTGGAACAACAGGAATAAAAACAACGACTATTTCATTTCTCTCACGTTTGTCTTATAGCAGGATGCCGCTGTTTGGTGTTAATTGTCGCCTGTACTCATCCGTTTCGCAACACATTACGTCGGCTGCGATGACGGGCAGTTCGTTTGTTCGGCGGATATCTCAACCTCATTCCAGCGCGACGTTCGATTTGCTGCCCTCGAAATAAATGGAATGATCCAACAGTTGAAATGTCGCATAATCTTGTTAACAGCTTTAGCAAGCAATTGATCTTTCCGCACCGCTTGTTGGCGAGGCAGAGGCCGGCAACAAAACTAAAAATCATTAGCCTGTTTAGTTCACTTACAACGTTGTAAACCGTGGGAAACACGGGAAAACCGAGAACCATCGGCGTGCTACTTCGTCAAAGGTAGATCCAATATTGCTTCCAATTGTACTTATGGCTTATGCCATTTGCGTGTATTCGCACTGCATACTCTGGTTTTTGAAACATACACTCGTTGCTAAAGGCACAAATTATTTCTATGATCTCAGTGAATGTCATAACCACAGTGTTATCAGTGAAAGGTTGTAGCGGAACAAATCAGCAACAATTTCCCTCAGTACTGTGTGTGCCCGAAATAAGCCTCTATCTTTTGCAGGTGGCCGCCAATTGATTTCCACGCTGGTACGGAGCCGCAATCTTTTGCAAAGTGTTTCATTCTCCAGCCTATTCAATGTTGGGAGTGATTTCAATTGCCTCACAAACTAGCATTTTAAGGATCTTAATGGTAATCGTACGCCGAAATGTATCCTGCGTAATTCAATATTCGTAACGTGAAAGTGTTATTAACATGCTTTGAAAACCCCGTTCCACTTGGTTTAATTCCAGTAAAAGGTGGTGCGTCGTCTCGCTATCGACCGAAGTTTGTTATGTTGCAACATTGCTGTTTTCCTCCTCGCGCTTTTTGCGAAACCACCAATGCGTACCTTAAGGGTCGAACCGTCGACAAGTAGTGATTTAAAAATCCAAACCGTGGGAATGCCAAGCATACGGCTCAACCCGAGCTATGGCACACATGTTGCACATGATAAGCATCTGTAGAAAGCATCGCTGCATCATAGGTTTCTTTGGCAGCGACGCCTGTACGAAGTTGTGTTCACGTGGTATGGAGATTAAAACGACACGAATATTTTCAGCCGTAGAAGCTCGAAAGCCAAAGGTAACAGGTTGATATTTCCCACGCGCAAAATCTAAGAATATTTGTACGCACAAGTTCTGTGTTGCTGCGGTTAATCATGTATCTAACTTGACCCCACAGTGAAGGTCAATCAAACAACATTACTAAGTCCTACTCGACTGCTCGTCGAGTACCAGCAAACTCTATGAAAGTTACGCTTGGATTTTTTGAAGAACGTTTTCCAAATGCGTTAATCCAAGTCTTGGGAGTGTGACCAAGTCCAGGCCACATTGTTTTGCACTGTGGTGATGATCGGCTGTTGGGGTGGAACAGCTCGCGCAGGGCAAAATGAGGAAAACTTAATTTTTGCTTTTCGATTTTAGGTATAGTCTTGTGAAGCGTTTCATAAAATTATAAAATTTTTATCACAGTGTTCTCAAGTTTGTGAACCGATTTTTTATTTAATTCATTTGTAGTAACTTGGTTAAACAGCACAATTGCTTATCGTCATTATCCACGACATAATAGACTTTTTTGTAGACATCCGTTAATCATATATCACTGGAGAGCACGAGCGTCGGAAAGGGGGGGTGAAAGGGCCTTTCACCCTGGATTTTCAAATTTTATATTTTGCTATTAACTTTTTTTGTCGAAAAATGTTTTTCTCTTAGTTTCGGTGCAGGTAAAATGAAGTTTCACCACCGTTGGCCCTCCCTAGAAAAAATCCTTTTGGTCACCCCTACAAAAAAAAAAATCCACTGTTGCCACCCCTCTGGAAATACATCTTATCGACGCCCATGCCAACCAAGAATCGTTCCCATGCTAACCATGAATCGTTTCCATGCCAACCAAGAATCGTTCAAAGACTGGGGATCACAAGACTCTGAGGAAAACGTAGTTGACAAAAGCACATAAAACCTGGGGAATAATGTGGAAAACTACAAAAACGAACAACCACACATACTTGAAATTTAATTTTGCGACGAAATCCTTGCAGGCATGAACAACATAAAATGCAAGTTTGAAGAAACTAGCAAGTTTTACTAACTCATAACCTGGTTACATTCAGTTACTCTGCGTGGGCCGGTTGCTATTTGCAAGGTGGTTATCCCAGAATCAAACTGTAATGTTACTGGCATCCCGTTTTTCGCAATGGTAGTAAAAAAATATTATAGCCCAGCGGTGTTGTAGTGCTGAAAACATAGCAAGGAAGAGATGTGATAAAAATGAGCCGTTTCTTATTACAGTAAAACGATGATAGGAACCTTTTGCAAAGAGATTTTACTAAAATGTACACCACAAATTAACAAACGCCAAAATCTCAGCTGCATTCACGCACAAAGCTAAAGGGGGACTATTCCCATTTTTACAAAATGGGAAGACGTTTCCCGAGTTTCTTCCTATATTGCTGCTGCATATGTTATGTTACGTGGCTTGGGTCCTCTGTGAAAGCCTCCAAAAAGTAGCATTTTAGCAGAACTTCAAAATGTACCGGTTTTTGAAGGCTCAGAAGTTTTCAATTTTTTTTACACTGCAACAAAATGTCGGTAGAGCAACGCAGAGCATCTTGCACATTTACGTATAAGTCTGGTTTTCCTTGATAAGGTTTCTTTTTCAACCTTGCTTTCATTTTCCGCAACACCCATAACTTGAAGAGGCAATTTTGCTTTCTTGAATCTAATGCACATTGTTGCCTGAAAAGTGTTTTCAACCGATCTTCCCAAGTTACCGCTTGACAGTGCGTTTGTTAACATTTCGTTCCACTTCAGTCGCCTGAGTACTGACACACCTGGTTGGGTCTAACGTCGGGTCTATAAATCTTGGATGCGCTTGCGCGGACACAGAATCCGTGTGATCATTCATTGTAACTTGTACTTTGAAACGAAAATGGCGGAGTTGCTGGTTGCTGCACTTAAAGTAAGGCTGAAGGACACTTTTCCTGCCCAATCAAAAATTACTAAGCCATTGATGTTCTATGCAGCCAAATGTTTTTTGCTTTTTTTGTTGGAAAGACGCTTTTAGGCCTTGTGAATTCAAACTGCACGTTACAATTTTCGGACGTTCTTGGAAGAACCCTTATAACATTGCGAATTACTCAAATAAGCAAGACTTCTTCGACCCTATGTAATTTCGGAAATCATCTAAAATTTTACTTCTTATGATTCTGTTGTGCGTAAGTGTTTTGCAAGTCTCTTGCAAACTTCAGTTTTTCGAAATCGAGCAAAAGCTTTGTTGTTGCAAGAAATTAGGTGGTTTCCAACCAGTTGGTCTGTCTTTCCTCTGTCCCGACGATAAATGCGCTGCTACCGGAAGCCTAATTGCAAAATCATGTTAATTGATTTCATTGCTTTTCTCCTTTTGTTTGTCGAAGCCCGAAGCACTGCGACGAAAGTTTGCCAGTCCCTGGACAAATGTCTGTGCAAGCCTGACATTTTCAATCTAAACGCTTTCAGGTTGATGACCGACATCATGCATGCATGCTCTCTCCAAGCATAGCAACGTGGGCTGGCCAACTAGGGAATAGCCATTTTTACGTATATACTTCAGCAGATCAGGATCAAATTATTGTCAATTTAAAATCAGCACAAGCACCCGTTGTCACTGTGGGTGAGCAAACGGATATTAGTTTCACTGTCTGTAACGAAAATCTCGCTACGCAGCTATGAACTGTGCATCAAGAAAGAACGGTTTTTGAAAGAACGTCTTCTCAAAGCAGCGGGTGAAGAATTGTTTTTAAAGTTTAAAGGCATCACGGGTCGAAACAAAGTTGCTTGTTTTTCTCACGATGTGTGGAAACTTGCAAATCACCGGGGATGCAATTGCTGTCCCGCTTTGATGTCTTCCGCTGCAAAACACTCCTTTTGTTTCAGAGCAAACGACTGTTGAGAATTTTAGTCCATTTTACATTTCGCACGCCCACTCCCGTAGCTGTTGCCCGATCAAGCTGCGAGCAGTTGCTAAATCTCGAGTTCACGCTGAACTTGAACTTGCGTTTGCCAACGCACGTTTATTGTGACGCATAAACGAACAGCACAGGATGACGGGTAAACTTTATGAACTTTAAATAAAAATAGCGATGCGATAATTGCAATACAATCAACGACTGGCACCGGCCAGCAGTGTGGCGCAAGCACCGCGCATACCCTCAGAGCGATAGCGCGTTTCCTGTACGAATCACAAATCGTACGAAGCAAGCAGGAATAGTCGGCTCTGCGAGCGACACAGCAAAAGAAAAAATGAAGCTCAGTCACATTTTCTTATCAAGCAGCTCGATACTGAAAGCAACCACATTTCATTCCAGGTGTTTTTGCAACGGTTCCTTGCAATCTCTTGAGTCGGCTCCCACGAGCGTCAACTGTCCATCATTACCTCCTCAACAACTTCCTCTGGCGGAAGCTTAGCACATCCGACCAGGAATTGGCTCCATCTTTTTTGTGTAAACACCCGCTGCCGTTGCAGACAGGGATCTCTTCGATGCTCACGAAGAGCATTTTTATCTTTGTAATTATTACGGTGTGAAAGTGCGTACAGGGCTATGTAGATTTCGTTTTCTGTACGTCCGCATTGTCACATCTTCTGTCGTCGTCGTTCCCCCGTGAAGGCAGACATGCTGGGGGGTACGTTTGGGTTGCGCGGTCTGTCAAACAAAACAGGCAAGGTTAAAAACTGAAGGAAGATCTCGAAGGAGTTAGTGCGAATAGTGCTTTCAATGGAACGAAAGAGCGATTGACTTTGCAATTTATTTACAAACAAGCTTACGTCGGGAAGTTAGCAATGACAAATATGTAAAGTGGTCTGCAAATCGGATGATTACCATACGCAGCTGCAGAAGTACGACAAGCGACTGTCTTTGCAACGCACAACAGATAAACGAAACAAACCAAGAGACTGACGCTTTAAAATACTTACTTGCTTTTGATTAGGGATGGCCTGTCGGCACGACCAAGTGGTGGTGTACTTTCTCGGACTGATTCTGAGAAAAAATTAACGCTTTTTTAGATGAACAAAATAACTACAGTATTTGGTAAAACTCAAAAATATTTATATTTGTGCATAACAGTTGATACCCATTGAATTATTTCCATATTTCAGGGCAACGACCAGTTTTACAAGTAATCTCTAATACCCAACAAGTCCTGCATTATGTGATTGAGCAAATTTGACAGACTGACACTTGTTCAATCGCTGTTAGAGTATATATAGCCACACGCCTACCATTAAGCGCCTTGCCGCTACAAAGTAAGTAAAAAATTTGCTAACCTTTACCACCCATGAGTAGTTTTTCATCGTGATTGCTCAAACTCTTCTCTGTCGTCGCGCTACCCTGCAGCATACTCGGCGTAGTGGGTCGCAGATTGGACACGAACTGGTGGAAAGCGTGATGCGTCGATGAATCAGCGCCAGGCAAAGTATTGTTCGGCATTGCCGCCATTCTCTGATGCAGAGCACTGTCCACCCATCTCCGGACAGCTACGCTACTGTCCAAACTGGCAGCGGACAAATTGGCCACGAGATCCTTAGTTGGGGAGGTAACGGTGCTTTTCTTTACTTCCGGCGATCTTCTGCTTTCCGATTGCTTCGAGGGGGGAGTGCTTGTGGCAACGTCCGCAATTGACCAGATTTTGGGCTTCGCAGGGGAAGTTATGCGGGCGTTTGAGGTAGTGGTGTGAGGTAGCGCAGGCCTAGGTGCTGCCGGGAGGCCAAACGTTGGGGATATGTTCCCGGCGCCACAGCCCGCGGCAAGTTTATTCTCGTGGCCAGGAATGGCCAGGGCGTGGTGCATTGAAAGGTTTTGGAGCGTTTGCTGGTAATGGCGGAGTTGCGCCTGCTCGTTCAACGCAGCCATCAGATGGGGAGGGAACGAGTGGCCGGCGCGTGACGCGGCGAGCAGCGAGGCTGCCGCTGCTGGGTTAAACTTTCCGGGTATGGCCGCCCCAGGGTGAAGCATGCGTTGGCCGGGAAGAGCGGCGGGAAAGGACAGGTTGGGATGAATGAAGGCCGGATGCACAGTTGGCACAGGATCAATGTGCGAAGGTGGAGTCCCAGGACTGCTGTAGGGGTGCGTAGAAAGTCGAGCAGCGTGTCCCGGGTGATTCTTCATTTTCCTTTCGTCCAAAGTCGCTCTGCCTGCAAGGTAAAAGCAGTTTTCAAACAACTGCACTCCCTTCTGACCATCAGACAGAGAAATGTTGACGCGCAGATAGCACGCCGGATAGCTTCGGTGTTTTAGAGCCAGCTTCGGTGTTCTGTTCGCGTGCGCGTCACCTTTCGCTGACCTCCAAACCAACGTCAACGCAAGTTCACGTCAGCGAGTCAATCAACACCATCCCTTCAACTGTACGGAACAGAACGGCGATGTGGTGACCAGGCGCAGAGCTGTTGAATGATACTAAAGTGTCGCCTTCATCGACTCATGAACACACTTCAGTGAGAACAGTGCATGAGGTATGGTGGCGCACTGAGCATCGTATGTGGGGCGGATGTGAAAAATGGCGGACAATCGGAGTCGAATCTTTTTCTTGCCAGCAGACTGTCTAACGTAACTCTGGGCGAACTTTTTAAATAGTGTGTTCCACCAAAGCGATGACTCGTTTTTTAATCGGTAGATTTTCGCTTCATCGTTTCACCACCAAATGGAAAAACATCCTAGGATTGCAGTAAGCTTGCACTTGGAATGTGCACATGATTTTGTTTCACCGCTTACCTGTTAGCAAAGAATATATTTTCTGATTGTTGAGGATTCTGTTAAAATCGAACTATTTTTCTTCAAAACAAAATTTACCAAATGTCCCCATATAGAAATATCGTCGAATTTCAGATAAACTCCAACCGAAATCATCTCTAAAAGGTTGCAATCATTAGGAACGAGAATTGGCGATGCGAAATTTTACTACAAGTTTTACTTGACTGTTCTGACACCTAACTGGTGCCATATCAAGAAGTGTTTTAATTTTCCTACTTCTTCTGAGACTAGTATGTAGTTTCGTTTACGCGATGCCACCAGTCATTGGCTTTCGCCTGGAACTCAATGATATATTGAATTTGCCTTTAACATAAAAACAGCTTCACTCCCACTAAACGTTCTCGCCCCAAATGCCCCCTGGAAATTTTATCCACAACATATCAGCAGTTCAGCACGGTGCACTGCGATACAATTTATATATCCGTGTCAAAAGAGATCAACTTTGGGAGAAAAGTTTGTTTGTTACGTCACAAAAACAGGTGGAACATAACATCATGTGTGACGCAAAATGAATTAATCAAACAGTTTGCGATTATCGATTGTTGTTTGATGTGGCGGTGTGATTAGTTTACCAGCATACAGCAATTCATCAGATACACGTTTCCAAAATAAATTCGTAAATTTACAACCTGTTTTCTTCACAACAACTTCTTCAAACGAATTATTTCAGCCAAATTTTGTCAGCAATGTATTTTTGAATATTGAAATATGAGTGTCGTTTTGGTGCAACATACAAAATGTTTTTTTGTTTTCAATCAATTCTAAGCATCTCATCGTTCGTGAGAAAAGCAACGTTTACTCAAAAAGGTTTTCTGTGCTCGCCCAACATGTGCCTCAAAGACAGAGTTAAACGTCAACCAAAAGTCGAGTGACGTAAGGTATTTTGTGTTTGGACGATTACACCTGTTACTTGGAGTGGGAACCAGATAATTTGTCAAAGTTCTTCAATTTTGGAAAAAGTTTTGTTGGGTCTGAACAGAGCAAAAGATACAAGCCTTTCAACTTTCATTTCAGAAACAACATAGCAAGAACCAAACCACGTCGGACATTTCGCAAACAACTGTTCTCATCGCCAGAAAAGATTCTCAGTGAATTCCCGCTGACGAACGAAATATTTTGTTTTTGAAACATCCAACGTGGTTGTTTTTGCATCATTGTTTCCAATTTCTCAGGTAACACAAAGTACAAAAAAACAGAGCACTAGTGGACAGGAAAAATACGAAAGGTGAAGCAATCTCGGATGACGAGTGTATTTAGCAGAGTTGCTAAGTCATTCTGTGGGGGTGCTGAAACCAACAAACAAGGGTATAACCTGATGTTGGATGCGCTCACCTGTTTGGCCAAACGACTTGTCCCTGGCTGACCCTGGTCTTTCAGTAAAACCGTCATCGGAGTTCTCTTGCTTGTCGACTTGCTCAGAGCCAATAAGTTTTTTTTTGTGAACAGTATTATATTCGTCCAGCAACCCCTCTCTGTCACTGGCATGAGTGCTGGAGTGAGATATCTGTTTAACTTCACTGTTTGCTGCTGCCCCAGCAGAGGGTTCGGTGATGCTTCGCTGGTTCACAGCATCAGCGTCGACAACTGTAGGGGTCGAACATCTACTGGTGTTGTTCGCAGGGTTGCTGCTGGTTCCGTCGTCGACGATGTCGTCGTCGTCGTCGTCTTCTCCGCAGCGATTCCTGGGCGACCAGGTCATCTTATTTTCCTTCTTCAACCGTCGGCGCGCGTTGGCAAACCAGGTTGATACCTGTGAAATGTGGACAGGTGAGCAGTGGACGTTGGAGTTTGCTCTGTGCAATCCATACTAACGGAAAACAAAGGTACATTGGGACGAGTCTCTTTCGTTTTTTGTTTTTTTTTTCTTAAAGAAGCAAACACTCCGCCCATAACTGAGTCTGGTTCTATACACACGTAAAATAACGCTTTGCAGTGGAAACAAGCTCATGTTGGCGGCACTAGTTCAGCTCAACTCAACTATGCTTCTTCCTTCTAAAGATCGTGTGTAGCTTCAATTATACCGTAACGCTTTGTTTTGTCGAGATTGTTAGAACAGACAGCTTCCTATCCAGAAGATAAACTAATGCCAAATATGTTCGTCAGGCCATATACAAGCCGTAAATTGAAAGAAGCAAAACGACTTCAGAAGGACGGTAGTAAAAGCAACCACTGGCTTGGCAAGTACATTCTCTCGAAAAGGGAAGCGTAATCGTTTTGGTCAGAAGCTTAATGACAACTGCACTGGTCCCAAACGACAGTTAAACTTATGAGGCAATGAAAGATGATATATGACTGTGCCGCAGTTCTTTTGCAGTGCTAGACACTGTCAACGAACAAAAAAATTTTTGGAGCAAATCATCACCAAACTAACTCATCGAAGCATAGATTTGTACGTAAAAGTACCTAGTTTGACTCAAGGGATGGATTTTGAGGTTGAAAATAATGTCGCTCTGTTATGAACAAATGACACGTTATGTGTGTTATTTATAATGTGTTATTTGCTGACAACAGAACGAAACTGCTTGCTGTGGCTTGTAAACTGGTACAAAGCTTCAGAAACCATCAAAAAACTTGAAATGAATTTCATCAAGTTCATTTTACCTGTGTTAATGACATCTTGGTGATAATAGCCAGCATAATCTTCTCTCCCTTGGTTGGGTAAGGATTTTTGCGATGCTCATTCAACCACGCTTTCAAGGTTGACGTTGTTTCCCGGGTTGCGTTTTTCCTCCGGGCCCCGTCGCTCAGACCCATCGCTCCATAACTGTCGTGAAAAATACATAAAATCGTAAATTAAAAAAAAACTTTGATATCCACCATTCGGGCAACCACCAAAAGCACTGAAATATTTTGCGGCTTTGTAAACAAAAGGAGTGTTTCATCGAAACAAATCAGCAGGCAGTCAGAAGGTTTTACACACATTTGCAGTTGAAACTACGACGATTACAAATGTGTGTTCTTCTTACAACAGTTCTTTTGAATAGTTTCAAGAACACACACCAGATTTCGCAAACAACGCTCACATTTCTGGCAAATTAACCCTTTCCAGGGTCATCTGAAGCCAAAACGACGAAACGCGCACAACTCCAACACTTCACGTAAATTTGGGCGTTGATTCTACGACTAAGTCAAACTCATACACTCTGAAAACCCAAGCTGCTTACCCGTAGCCATAATGCGCTGCCAGGGTGGGGTCATAGTAAGCGGCAGCCGCAGCCTGTGTCAGGCTCGCCCGCCACGCGTCCGCGCTTTCACCCGGAGTCTGAGGACGAATAAGTTGAATTATAATTGGTTCTTTGACGAATGTTAAAAATCACAATGTTTCTGAAAGTTCAGTTAAAGAACATTATGAAGGAAGAAATATTTTTCAATGACAGTACATCTGTCGTGACTTACAGTGGGGGTTGAGCAGTAAATCCGGTTTTCGCCTATTTGTTTATTTGCGACTCTGAGCTGAACTTAAACGTTAAAGCTCCACGTTGAAACAAAACAGACTTTACCCAACCTCCTAACGTCGGTCAAAAGCAACTACAGCAATTTCCACTCAGTTAGGAAACTTTTGAAACTGCTGTTCATTTCGCAACAGTGACTTCAAACCACATGCAAGAACAGCAGCTCATTCGACAAAGCGAAAAGCCATTCAGTTCAATTTAACCAAGGTTTTGTTGTTTTTATGCGGGGTTAGAAATAAACCTTTCTTTTGAACAAAACTTTTGAAACTCTTATCACGTCAACAAACAGACAACCTCGTATTTGCAAAACCCGTGCGTATTTCCACAAATCCTTTAATGGCAACGTCGGCCATTTTGCAATAATAATAGACAATCATCATCCGCTTCCAGGAAAAAACATTTCAATTAATGCACAGCATATTTTGCCAACATCAACTTTTGCTGCCGGGCGTACCATGTGCGGGAAAAACGGGGATGGTTCAGAAGCTGCAACCGCTGCAGCTGCGGCAGGTCCGTAGGGGAGGTATCCCGGAAATGCTGGCGAGGTGTACGGGGAGGCGTACATCCCGAGGCCGGGAAGTCTCGCAGCCACTAGCCGAGCGTCCATGTCGTTACGGTCTCTCTTTGCAAATCCTGAAATAATCAAACATTGGAAATAATGCAGTGCAAACTTAAGTCTCAAAGTATTACTGACGTTAAGATCACCGTACCTCAGTACTCGAAAACAAATTTTGAATTAAAACCTTGCGACAAGTACCTGCATCTGGACCATTGTAATTACGTGTCTCGCTTCACATTACCTATTCTAACGACTAGAGGTTTCATTTTTCATAAAGTAAGTGAAACTTTGGTCATCATCAAACAAACTTTAAGAAGATAAAGCTGGTCTCGGTTAAAAATAAGCACCACTTAGCCTACATGTAACTTACTAGCACATTGCAAAACTACCTTTCAATATTTAAAGAAGTTGCATCCGAAAGTAGAAAGCCCAAAAGCAGTACCACTTTTACGACTTTCTTTGTTACTTATTCAACCTCAAGCAACTTGCAGCTTGACCGTCTTGCAATCTACGCCCTGAAAAAACACGAGGTAACTGTTACCACCCTGACATAAGCGACCGCATACCAACATCACTCGCTCATCACGAAAGACAACAGCACCCCAGGCCGTAAGGCTTCAACTCGCCACCAACCTTCTGCGTGGCGCGTCGGGCAGTAGTGACAACATTTTTTTAATTTATTTCCGCGCTCGTCAGTTTTTTCGACGCGAACGAATCGCAGCGGCAGTTACTTTTTCGCGCACCCTGCTGCCCGGTCGCTCGCTGGCGGAGGAGGTCTCTTTTCCACTTTTATTTCAGCCCGGTCGCCGCGCGACTGCACCTCAACGGCCTACCACGAAAACGCGCTGTGAAACAAGCAATTGTTTCTCCCGCCCTGCCCTGGCCACCTAACTGTTGTGAATCGCAGATTTTTGCACAAGTTACACGATGACGTCGCGTTCCTTTTTGTTGTGCGGGCTCGGACCGCAACTGATGACGACACTGTGGTGGTGATCAAATATTCCTACATTCGTCGAGGGAGAATCATACGTGAATCGCAAAAAATGCCAGAGCCACCTCTGCTTGTCATACGTACAGTACTGTTACATCTCAGCAGCTTTGCACATAGTGTCGGTAGCGCGAAATTAACTTCTCTGATTAAGACATATTTCAAAAACCAATTAATATATATTGACTAGCAGTAACAATGGCTTTGAAGTTTACTAGTGTTAGATTTCATATTCTGGTCAAGCCATGAGTTCTCCCAAAGTGTCGGAAAAAACATATTGCACGTCTTTAATTAGATTGTTGGTGTTCACTCTGACACATATGACATTCACACGGAGAAGCTCGCTGCAGGTGCAGCTGAAGACGTTATCGCGGTTTTGCAGTATTTGCTTCAGGGGCAGCACCACAGTCCCGTCAATAAACTAACCTGACGCTAATAATACAACGCTATCCTATTCCGACATGTGACACCTACAAACGCGTTGAACATGTTATATCGGCCTCAAAACTTGTGTCCATCACAGTCAGCGAACCTTTTTGTAGTGCTGCCAAACGCTCTGAAATACACCAGCAGACATATTCCCTCAAGACACGTTTCTGCATTTGGGAGCCAGAGAAAGACGTTCATGAAAGGCCAGGTAAAATAGTAAGAGCGCAATATAGCCTTTCGAATACTTCAAACCAGCTTTGTGTTTTTACCATAAAAATAATTCCATAGGATACAAAAAGTATTGTTGCTACGAAAGGTTTTGTGGCCTGTAACCTTCCAGCTTCTTCAGTTACCATCAGTATAAACGATTTGTTTGTGATGAACACAGACAAGAACCATAAGATTTTACTTATATAAACTGGCAACAAAGCCAAAGTTTTTCTGTTTTATGGCATGAAGCACAATTTCAGAAGCGGCCGCAGTAAGTCCAGATGACTTTTGAAAACATCTCCAAACATCAACACATGCAGCACACAAGAGTAAGGTTTGATTTTAGGCGCAATAAGTGCTTACAATGTACGTCAACTGTTGACAATTTGTGCATGGGAGTGTCAATTGCAGATACACTGCCCAGATTGTTACTGTCACTGTGTTTGCTTTTTTCTTTTGGTTTGTCAGAGCGGTAACGTCAGCGCTAAGAACATTTCAACAGTCGGTGTTTTTGGCAGGGTACAATTTTAAGCTTAAAATTGTTTCTGGTGCTACTGACGACCTACACAGCCAGTCGTCAACTTGTTCATCAAACTTTGCTGTTTTATCTTACACAATGGAAAAAAGAAAAACGAGACAAAAAGTTTATTTATTATTTTCGTTGTTACGTAATTTTGTCAGTTGTGAAAAGCACATTGCAGAGGTAAAACATTTTTTCCGTAGACGCCCCATGTACCAGTGTCACAGTGTCAAGAACTCAACAACTGTGCGCCTGCAACGTGTTCAGTAATAGTAGGTCGCGGAGGAACCTGCGTAAGACCAGATATCAGCCAAAGACAGCAGCCACCCTCACCTTCCATACACTAGAAACATTACTTAAAAGCAAACACCACCAATTATGCTATGAACCCGTTGGCTTCGGAAAAATAGAAGATTTTTCCCTTCAGAAGATGTTGGGTGTTGCTGGCTAGCGTTTCTTACAATGTCAAAATTTGGAAACGCTCTATTTTAACGTATGTCTACCAATATCGTGAATTAAAACCTTTGAAGAATCTTGCAAAGAGATATGGTTTTATTTGTATATTGAAATGTACAGGAACACCATAGAGATTAGAAGAATGAACAGTAGTTTTACAATCGACTATTGAAGTTCGATAAAGTATATATGCTTTAACTTTCCTTTAGTTTTACTCAGTTAAAACATTTTTAGCGTTTAATTATAAGAGAATTCTATCGAGTTTTCTGCAGATTAATATTTTATGGGATCGGTAAATTTAGTACTTATTTTTTTACTGCTGGGGGTGTAATCAAAGGTTAGTGGAATTACAATCTCGTTCGTCATAAAAAAATATGTTGCAGGTTTTAAGACTGTGTAAAAAATCTTTACAATTAAATCAAGCAACTGCGATAAAAACGCTTTTACGCAGGTTGACCTCACAATACGCCATGTTATTCGATCAGCCTGAGGTGATCAAAGCAAAAACGAAAGAAAATAGCAAAAACCATTAAAAAGTGTTATGAAGGGATATTCACACTGAGAGAGCTATTTGAAGAAAAACCTTGTTGTGAAAAGTGTAAAATCACAACGTGCGTTTGTATTCGGCTAACAGCTATGTCCAACCCAAATGGCTTACTGAGCCAAAAATTATGTCACTATCTTAATTAGGGCCGCACAATGAGTGACATATTAATAAGGGCCGCACATTGAATGGCTTAGTTCGATCTTAGCAAAGCAAATTCAGCTTAAGTTAATGTACTGAATGCGTACGAAATCTAACTGCAATGGTAACAGACGTGATAAAGTGGCACTGAGGACCACCTGCATCAAAAATGTCAAATCCAAGATTATCAAATTAAGAACTGGTTGTCAGTATGTACGATACTTCGCTACAGCGAAATTTAAGCTGGACCGCACAAAACCTACGACTGGGCCGAGGGTTGGACACAGCTGGGCTAAACAAACAACCATCTACTACTTCGCAAAAATCTTATTTTTAGAGCATCACTCACGTGACGCAGTGTCTAAAGACCCGACCCAAATGTTAACGCCCAGCACTTTCACTTGTGTGTGCGCTCGCATCCCCCACTTGTGTGTGCGCTCGCATCCCCCCGGCGAGTAATAACATCACAGTTTAGGTTGTATACAACGAAAAGGGACAGCCATTCAATTGAAATGATTTCGCAGCGCCGTATACCCCGCTTGACTTGCAGCCGCTAATTGTCTGCGATTCGAGGAAACAAAGCGAACTGTGATGTGATCAAGTTGTAACAGTTGCCGGCCGTAATGACAATGCAGCCAGTGGGGAGGATGATCCACCGCATGCGAGTAACGCGCTGCCACGTCTTTTGTGCTACGGCAAACACGCCTCATATAAAATAAATTGTTGCAGAAGTGAACTGCCGATCTCAAACGAAGTACAATTTACTTTATCAACAGCAAAGGATTTTGTTCCCGTTCGTAATTGCTGCCTAGCTGGATAATCATTTCGGAGTAGCAACAGTTTAGTTGTTCGAGAACATTGCGAAACAAAATAATGACTGGAACTGAAAAGCTGAGAACGCATTCTGTTAACAGCATTTCTGACGGACGTGATTTAAAGTATCTTTTCCCTTCCCCATGTTTCTTCTAATCATCTCAGTTTCAGAGAATCTGCAAGAAAACCTCTTTGTGACGGAATTACTTCAAGCTCTTGCAGGACCGGAGAAAGTGTTATTTGTTCCTATAATCCGCTAAAAATCTAGGTTGTGCAAAATTTCTGCTCATCGTGGGGTCGGTTCTGAACTTGTTTTTAATTGAGCGTTTTGATCAATTAAAATAAACGATTTTCCGAAATAGTTTTGTGTTTTTTTAAACTGAGTTTGTTTAATCGGCCCTCAATACCATTGCTGCTGACGTGAGCAAGTACATACTGCCATCTAGCGGTCAAATATATTTTTTCTCTTCCTTTTCGTGTTTCTTTTACACTTGGAATTGACGTTAGATATCCAAATGCACATTTCACATTTAGTTCTTTTTACCGAAATACGATATTGCGGACAAGAACGTCAAAAACTAAACGGAAGTGATTTGGCATTCTTGAGGTAATAACACCAGCGGTGTTTGCGAATTGACCAGAGACAACTTTTGTCGTCGACAAAGTGCACCTCCCGAAACATCCAGTTACTATGCTTTGTTGAATATAAATAACTACAGAAAGCCTGAAATTTTCTTTCCGTGCAGTTTCAACACAGAGCGCACAAAAATTCGTAGGTATGTAATCATCTCACACACGCATAAACAGGGTTTTTATTAAGGAAAATGTTAGGTACCCGGTATGGACCTGCAGGAACCCGATTTTTCTGATTCTAGGGACCCGATATTCTCTGATTCTAGGGTCCTGATTTTCTCTGACTCTAGGGACCCAATTTTCAATTCTAGGGACCCGAATCGGGTTCCTAAAATACCTTAAAAAAACCTGGCATAAATAACCTGTAACTCTCAATGGTAAAGATTTATAACTTTGTGGTGATTGTTTTATCTTCGTAAATATGTAATAAGCTATATATCGTAATCTAACTGTGGTGTCCGTCAATGTATCAGTACTTGATAAAGGCCCAGCCACACAGAACGACAGCAAAATATATTCACTTTTTCTAGCATTCAAGACGCAAGCACACCTTGACTTTGAAACCTGCTATACCACGATTTGTCTGGTCACATTTCATTTTAGAGTTGAGGCGTAGATCAACACTGAGCACAATACTGTACAAATATAGGAAAAGTCTGAGCGATGGGGGGAAATAGTTCAAAAAATCATTTTCGCAAACAAATGATTGTCCCTTTTCAGGTGACGTAATATAAACCTACAACCAAAATTTGTTCAATAGCGATTTGCCTCAACATATAGTACAGGAGTTATTTTGTCTTAAAATTGGCATTTTTCGTTTAGCTTTAGATTGATGATTGTTTGCGTGAAAAGACATGAATGGCCAAAAAAGGCATCCTTGTTTTTTTACCAGCTTTTAAGTACTTTTCCTGAAATTTAACACATCGTGCAGCTGCTTTGTTCTGGTTTCATTTCACTCCATCAAACCTTTCCCAACACAACGCGATCTTCCAATTATCTTTTTATATACGCCCACTGGGCGCATATAAAATATAAAGAAATTTTCAAAATCATGGGGAATCTGATGCACCCTAACGCCCAGGGGTGTAGTGGGGCGGGAACACGTAAAAAGGGCGTTCCCATACCTTTTACACGTTTTGCTTTAAAATGAGTTGGAAGCTGTTTTAAAATGGCTATTTGTTGGATGCATTCCCACACCTTTTTTTGTCATACGCCTGTTACCCAACGCCTATTCCAGTCATTGGCGACGCTTCTATTAGTTGAATGATATATGAGTTTCTAAATTTGAAAGCCTGAGCAATACCATTTCATGTGCGACTTCCAACTTTTTTCCATCTGTCAATGTACAGATTTCACTCTTCGTGTACGCGTGTTTTGGTCAGTTATAGCTGTACACCTGCCTGTTACAGTCGTTCTGTGAACTCAAAAGAAAATCACCACTTGTAACGAAGTGAATGTGTTGACTTGTGGTGAGTTTGCGGACTTCGAGTAGGCATTCGTAACCAACAGGAGCATTGTTAGCGCACAAAGCTTCCAGCAAAGGTAATCTTGAACTTGGAATGTGGGCAGGAGAGAGACAAGTTAGCGGCTGTTCGCTTCGTGCTTTCCCAAATCACTTTGTGTCGATTTGACTCAACTAATTACGTCACACATAGGGATGGAATGTAGCCGCAAGTTGTGGAAAACTGCTGTCAGAATTGGAGGAGTGGGAGAAAATTCTAAACGCATGTTCAAACACGTAGACTAACAATTTTTCCAACACTGCGTCAGGAACGTGCCAATCGCACGAGTACAACTAGGTAGGTTTGCAGACGATTGTGCAGCTCAAATTTTTCGCTGCCTTTCATTACGGTCTTGTCCTCTGCCCTAGAGCTGGATGACCTACCGCTTCACTATTTCGCAGCACTCTTTTGCGCAGTGAAACTTAGAAACCTGTGTCACATTATCCTCGTTTTGGTGTGAACTTCTGTTGTGATTGTAGGTGGTCCTCCTTCGGCTTGAATAGTTGCTAGCATTCCGATTACACCCGGCCATGTAGCAGGAGCGTTTGTTAATCCAACGGTTTCGAAAATTTTTGACTTTTCGTGCTCGCAAGCCTTATCAGATGCATTATCTGACCAGCTTCCGTCTTTGTCAAACTCAACAATTTCGAAACAAAACTTATCTCTCTTTCCGTACATGAACTTCCACTTCGACTTATGACTATCTGGCATATCATCAGGCTGGCTACTTACGTTGTCACCATTTTTACTGTGGTGTGACTCTTCCAAAGTTCTTTCTGGATTTTCCGAGGTACTTCTGTTAAAATACTTGTCTAATTCTAACGCACCTTTTTTTCTGCTTCGGCCTTTTTCAGCCTTAGCTTTACCCTTCTTTTGACTGCCACTTAATATTTTCGGCCATGTCTCTTGGTCATCGACTCATGGCACTTAGCTTAGTTACCGGACAGAAAAACGTATTCTTCATTAAATAACCAAATTCAACTGTTACATCCAAAAAACAAAACATCAGTATAAGACCTGCCTATCAATATATAATTTACACTTAAAAAATGGTTTCAGTGCAACTCACTTAAAACAGCACCGGTTAAGAGCACAAGCCGCTGATTAGAGCAGGCTTTCAATGTCCCGGAAAAGTTAAAAAAATATTTTCTCTTCTAACACGAAAGAGATATATAAAGTACCTTGGTAGCATTAGCGTACGAGGCGGGGGGCAGGGGGGGACAGGGGGGTCAACTGTTCCACAGATGCGGGCAAATTTTTAAAAAGTTGGGCAAAACTGCCTGATATGCTTGGCCAGTTTGCTTAAGCAGAATCACTGCTCTGCAAAACTTTCTTACTGACCATGTTACATTTTAGGGGCGTAAAAATTCGGGCAAATCGCAAATTTTGTCCCCAAAAGCCAAAGGTCCCCGTACGCCTACGTTTGGTAGCCTCCAAAACTTTCAGGAAAGCCATCCCACATTTGCACTTGTTCCGGATATTTTGCAACGCGACCCCAACCTGTGTGCGACTGATGCCCAGGGTTGTCCATGGGACATATTTATCTGTCCCATTCCCATCCCATAGCAATTTAAGCCTGTCCCATCCCATGGGACATTTCCCATGGGATTCCCATAGGAATGACATTCCCATGGACAAGCCTGCTGATGCCATAATTCTCATTTAGTTTGTAGGCTACTTCATGATGCAACTTTCACCACAAGAACATCATGAGGCTCACTTACGCTTACTGCAACATTCACTTGTTTCTTTGCAAATGGTTTTACTGTTAATATTCGTGAAGATTTTTCCGTTAATTTTTAAGGAATTTAAGAATCCGTCATTTTTGTACACCTGTAACAGTCATTCTTCAGTTCGCATGATTAAAACAAGCTTTTTTTTCAAACGTTGTCGCCAATCTCAGATTGCATCATCAGATCTCTATGAGAGGGTTATTGAACATGACTGACAAAGCAGCACACAACTGTAATTATGAACTGAAGTTTGCCTTCAGAAGACAAATATACCAGTAACTATTTAAACAGCAATAACTGTCTAATCGTATTTTGCAGCAAATACTGAAACTTGACCTGCCAAATACGAAACGCTCATCACCGCAACAGAAAACAGCTTCAAAACTTAAGCCCATCTGCCTAAATTAGCTGTTGAAAAAACTAGGTTACAAAACGCATTGTTCTGTTGAAAAAACTAGGCTACATATTACCGAAAAGTAATGACCATTTTTATTATTAAAAAACGAATTATTATGATCAATGGCGTTAAAATCACTTTGACATTCGTTGGCAACGCGCCCCACGCTTAAAAAATTGTGGACCCCGCGCCGGGGCTACACAAGCAGCTTCGATTGAAAGTGTAAGTATGCGTAGGTTATTGGTGGGCGCTGGGCTGGGCCCCTTTTGGCGTGGGGCCTGATTGGAAGCAATCGGTCCAATCGGCTGAGGGCCGAACGAATCCTTCGACCCTTCTCTGTCCAATAAAGGGGCTTTAAAGGTCAATCACGTCGAGAAGGATCCGTGATATTTCGTCCACATTTTCGAAAACACGCGTGGTCGTGCAGCGAACTTTCCTCCCACCATTACATTATCGGCGATTCAGAAATGTCATCAGGGTTGTTGCTTGTGGATGACCGGTGTTGCTGGGCAGCGCATTTGCGCTTGGTAGAAACGAGTGATGATTTCTTTAGCCTTTCATTGTTAGTGCCTCCTCTTCAATCAAAGTCTGGCCGCGTGCTGTATCAAGGATGTCAAATCCTCACCTTTAATCCAGATGATGCAAATAAAAACACTAAAATGCAAATGCTATTTATGCAATAATTAATGTTCATGTTACCTCCAGAGTTATGCTGATTCTGTACTGCATACTGGTGGAGTAAATTTTGTTTAAAATAAGCAGTATTTATATCATGCCACTTTTTATATGGGTATGAAAAGTTAAATCTCAATATTTTTAAGAAATTAGGCAATGTTCCTTACGCAACCGCTAGCAACCATGCTAATATCTATGAGAACGTAAGCAAGAAAACAAGCCAAGCGGTTAAGGAGTAGGGCTTGAATTTAGCTTTGGCAAAAGCTAAAATCAACCACCGGTGGTCCACAGAGAATTTCATGAATCCTTGATAAAACGTTCCTGAAAATTGTAAGCTTTGCTGTACCATAAATTATGTAAGACTACTCATGTGCAATACAGTTTCGACTAGTTGTTCAAGAGGTTTCAGCACAGCAAAGTGGTCAATTGGATATTTTTTTACAGATGGTCCATGGGCCAAAAAGGTTGATAGCCACTGAGTTAAACTAAAAATCTGTTGGTAAAACGCTACCTAAATGCATTTCTGTATTATCTTTTCTAAACATGATCTTTATTCGTTGGTAGTGTCAAAGAGTTCTATTTTTTCTTCTGAAATTATTCCTTTCAAGGATTGTCTTTTGTTTATTCAACATCAGAAAAAGCACCATGCCACTTGAACAAATGCTATTAGTTAAACAGGAAGTAACCTCAACAATTCTGTACGTGCAGTTGAAGCTGCAAAGTAACTGATAACATCCGTTTTACCTTCGGAAAGAAAGACATGCTATGCATATGAAATTTCGTGGCAGAGATGACGTTCAAAAATAGCTTCGTCATGCCATGACCTGATGGTTAGTGTGACGTACGTTGAAAGTCTTTTACCGATTCAGTTTAACCTGCACTTTTAGTTTTAGCTGAACGAAACGAGGCCAAATTAAAACTCAACTTTTAACAACGTCGACCGAACCTGCTGCAACAGTCCTCTCCGTACAACGAGTGTCTCTAGAAATGCATCGTTTCACAAATGGCAGTTCAGAAACGAAGAACAAAAGCCAATTGTTTCTTTTCACAGATGTTATATAACCTCGCAAACCAGAAACGTTGATACTTGAATTATGAACAACCGCAACAGAGCGGGAATGATGATCAGCTGTTGCAGTTTTAACTGTCGGATTAGATCATGACATCCACGTGTTTTAAAAGCTTGGTGTCTTCTTATTCATATTTATATTTTTTATTTACAAAAAACTCATTCATATATTTGCAATCATTTTGTGATTATTTCGGGTTGCCGATCGATCTGTCAATCCTTTGCATAATATAAATAAATGTCGTAGGAAGTTTTCAATTTTACGTCAACTACCACCAGTATCAGCTCTACACTGTTTGGGATTTTTCAGAAGTTCAGAGAGTTAACTTGCTTTGTTGTACCTCTGATCGATGACGGTTTCCAGAAAAAAACTAAACAAACAAATAGAAAAGCATCTAAATTGAATTTGCGCCAACGGCGTTTCACAAAATGCATACGTTACTGGTGTAAGCATCTTCGGTTGGACGAAAGTAGAAGTTGTTGGCGCCGAAAAAGATTTCGCCTTTTTCCAATCTGTATTCCATTAAGAACATCGTTTGTGCACAGCATAGGCAAAGAGTCGAACTATCAATGTGAATGTTCGCGTATTATTTAAATTGTGAACTATGAGCAGAATAGGGAGACCAATTCTTTGTCTAAGACTCTAAGGTTCCCAGTAATGAGAAACCTTGACACATAAATAAAAATAAAATGTATTTTGTGCAGAGTCATTGAAGCATTTCTACACACATGCCACTTCAATTTTTAGCAACCAAATCCAGAGCTAGTAGACACTTAAAACCAATTTCGTTTCCACGCATGTGCTGGTAGGACCATCGTCCACAATTGAACTCATTGCGTCACGATTTAGATCACTTTTATCAAATACTTTTTCGGGAGTTCATCTGCATTTTTCGTCGCCATGATGGTATTTTATTTATTGACGCATACGTTACGACAAGTGGCAAAGTCAACAGTTGACATAGTAAGACTTGTGAATTCTCAGAAGATTCAAACTGATCCGTGTTTAAACTTTCTATTATAAATTTCGACACAAATCGCAATCCGTTATGCCAGGCTTGGTGTGACATCATCTGGAAACAGCTCACTGTTTACGACTGAATCCTTGTATAAAGTAGATTGGGACATCACCTTTTAAGACGCAAGGTGTCATAAAAGTTTTTACAACCAATGGGGTTTCTCTGCTTCAACAACTTTACAGGCCGTCGATTCACAACTAGAAGTACAAGCTTCCATTCAGAGCCAAATCCCAGTTTAAGTTAAGTATAAACCGAATCGAAACACGATCTATTGTTATGCGGTGCTAAAGCATTTTGTCCTACTACGTTAGGTCCACAGTGTCTATTGTCAGAGTTTTCCTTGAACTTTGAGGGCATTAGCGAAATTCCAGGCTGAAGTCGTCAACATTCAAAGTATGCGTATGATCAACATATGCCAGCACCAGGCTATAGTATCGGCAAAGTAAGGTCATGTCACGAATATTCCTTTGCTAGGTGGCTAAAGCGAATTGATGCATGATCAAATCAACATGCGATAGATCCTTTCCAGAACCGGTCCGAAGTTTTTACCAAACTGCTAAACGTTAATGTCCATCTTCAGTTATGAAGAGTCCAAAATTACTTTTCGAACCGTTACGGATTGCACGAAGACCTCAGAATAAAATCTTATACTGAAAAACCTCAGGAAATTGACAACCGAGTAAACTGCGTCGTTCACGATGGTGGAATAAACAACCTCTAAGGTGCACAACCGCGCAGCACCACCAGACCATGTTGCGCGCAGTGATATCTCATTCTCGGTCACTTGCAAAATTCAAGCTATCTATCAAGATCCAGCAATAAAGCTGGAAAAGTGTACAAACACTGGTGAAGCAAGAAAATAGGGGAAGCTAACTGAATGAAATGTGCGCTTTGTTAGCATTTTGAAGAGATTTTATACTTATTCTAATAATTCACAAAGTTTGTGATTCATTTAGAACTCTGCTAACTCAGATCTAAATGTTCATGGTCACTAAAACAAGCGTTCGGTCAGTACAAAATTTTCTTCGAGGAAACACTGTAAACAACCCTTTCTAGCTTTTGAGGTGATCATTTTAATCCAGAGACTTGAGCATAAACAAGATAAAAGCAAAAGTGAGTTAATTGTATAGTGCACGAGAAATATCGGGCTTTGATTGAAAGCGAGTAACTAACTCGGTCTTTATGTAAATATCATATTTATAAGTTTTTTATTTTAAATCAAAGACTTTTTGAAAAAAGCTTATTTAAAGATTTAAGTAAAACCTGAACCTGCAAACTACATTTGATTTCCATCTACGTTTCACCAAAATTGCGAATTAATGTCGACTTTGGTGGTGTAGGAGAAGGAAGTCACAGTTTTTAGCGTCACCACATCCCTGATATATTTTTGGATGCAGAAAGCTTTTATATCATTTTCATTCCGCTATACATTCATTTCCCTTGGAAATAAGTTCCAAGACTGCAGAATATTGAGAAGTGAGTTTCTTAGTGTTCGAAAAGTGTTCGAAATGAAAAGTGTTCATTTTTCTTTAGTTATGTTTTGCGACGCACAGGAAAACGTCGTAAAATAAACAGCTAGCCATTTATGTGGAGAGCAGTCGAAGCTCTGACCCTGGGCCGCATCCAGCTGATATTTTTGTGGGGGGAATGATTGCAACTTGTTGTATTCCCAAACAACTAAAACGTTTTAGGCGCTTTCAAAATATTTAAAAAAATTTCGAGGGTGGGCAATTGTCCGGTCACCTCCCCTTGTTGCGAATCTGCGTTGACTTCTATATTTTCGCTTTGACAGGGATTTCCGAGTGCAGTGAAAGATTGCTTGAAAGAAAAATTGCCCCTGGGACTTAAGATCCGACGACTGCGGATGTGAAGGGTTATTTTTGAAGACCTGGCCAATTGTAAACTCGCACCCATCATATTGACAGCAAACGTCGTATATGATCCAGACCACTCAGCTGATGGAAAATTCGCGAAAAAAACAGGAAAAAGAAAAAAAACAAACAGAACACCATGAAGAAAGGATGTTTATATCAGACACGAAAATTATATTTACGAGATGTTTTCATCCTAAGATCAAAATTTGATCAAAGATATAGAATGTCGCAATGGATTTTTTTGCATAAATGTATGAAACAAGATACTGAAAAGAAGTCCAAGAATCAAACGAGGCCTTACAATATGTTTAATGTTGGCCCAGAGTGTCAGGCAGCTTCTGAATTGTTCGCTTGGTGTTCTGCATTACCAACTATTGCCAGATAACAGCGCAGAAGACATGAAAAGCAAGGTTGATCTGTGCAACGGTACAGGTGGACTCAAGAAAGTCAGTGTGAAGTGAATACGCCTACAAGGAAAAATCAATTATTAATCGAATGCGGCGTGTTTTCTTGCTCCGACGCCCATACTTACCAAACAGAAACATTAAGCTAAGCATATTAAATTACGGTTTAGACGCCAGCTGACATGTGATAGTGATCGCGGCATGGCCGCAGCAGCAAGCGCTCATGTATGCGGGAGGCCGTATGATGAAATATTTAGCCGCACAATATTTATTATAATGACGCGAGTTTGAACGATGCGGAAGAAACAAGCGTATCGTGTGAGAACAACAAGGTCGTCCGCAGCAGCAACTTGTATCGACGCCCGACACTTGTCGTGCACACCGCTCGAATCCAGGTCTGCATTTCTAGCGCCACCTCCCGGCGGTATTGCAAGTCTAGTCCGGTTTTCGATTGAAGTACCGTACGCAGGCATTCAATTAAACAAAAAACAGCACTTACTTTATTTTGAGGGCGTCTCAAATCTAAATTTTGGAAGCGAGAGAAGTGTTCGACATTCTACTACTTGTCGAGCGCTTGCTTGAGGCAGAGTGCCAGGTCGCGAATCAATATTGACCAACATCATAGTGTAGACAAACTGGCATCAACGAAGGATACATTTATTTCACATCGATTACTATTATCAAGCCGAAATATTCCTTTCCAAGGAAAGGGGAGCGCAGCAAACATGTTAAGAGCAATTCGCAATACAGCACGTTGGAAGCCACAAGAAATTTGCCTTTGCGAAAGGTGAACAAACACCTTGAACGACTCTTATCTTGATTGCTGAAGTTATAGGAAGAGAGATTTCTGCGAGGGCGAGATAAGGCCATTTGCCTTCACTGAAAGTGACTGCATCTTTTTCATGCTTTCACGTTGTTCCGACGTGGGACATGAATTTTTTACACGCAGAGAGATGCGACGACCTTCCTGACAAATTCTCTTCTTTGTGAATAACGGCTAGGTAAGATTTTATAAATGAATAATGCATTAAACATCATCCTGCAACCCTTTCATCTCCGCCACAAGCAACCCCCGTCTTCAAGTGGCAACGTATTGCACTTCAGTTTCAGTTTTCTTTAAAACGCTTTTTGTTTTTTTATTTTTGTGGCAACACTTGTTTGTTAAATGTTACTGTATCGACCAACAGACCAGCAGTGACGAGAACCAAACGCAAACTTATCGCACTGGCGCTGTGAACACTCAAACAGTTTTTTTGACAAATGGCTCTCTTAATTATCGTTAACCGACCAGCATTTCAAGTGGACAAGACAAATATTTGTGGTGGCAAACATTGCTGTGCGCCTTGCTCTCTCAGCACTCACCAATATCAGCATGAACTCAGTGTTTCGAATTAACAGCTCCTAATATAGGCGCTGCCCGGAAATCGAAAACTTCCTTGAAATGTAAACGATTACGCACAGCAATCCGCTTATGATCAGCTCCCGAAGCTTCAGATGTTGACGATTTGAACCAAAACCCGTTAAAAGTGAATCAAACCGGGACCACAAAGTCACGTGACTTGTTTCTGCTGGAAGCGACAGGTGCTTGGAGAGGAGCTTATCACGTGGTGTGACCAAATATTAAGATTCAATCAGCAATTTGATTAGTCACGTCGAGTACGCGTTGGGGTTTCGAGTGGGGGCACCTTTTGAACGATGACTTCTCGNTCGTTATCGACGGAATAACAAGAGGTAAAAGCGTTTGTGTTTCAAACAAGTCNGTCCTTGTAGCGTCGTCGCAAAAATGCTTTCGACGCGTCATAGCAAAACTTTTTCGTGTCCTGGTCCTACATGAATTGTTATATCACAAGCTTACTTCTCAGTGTCGTGAAAAGATGAAAGCATATCAGCTATGAAGTATTATTTTTCACACTTGATTAAGCGAATCAAGTGCGGAAAATAATTGAAATTCAATTTTGCAAGAGAAGGCTTGAACTGGAGACACTTCCGTTAAATTGAAAGACTCCTGATGCCCCCGTTTTATCTTTTCTGACGAATACCATGGTCTTTTTTGGAAGGATTTACAATGGCAATTCTCCAATGTTCCACTTTTTATTTACTTCCCAGCGCATTTACTCAAGGTAGCTATAGTGGCGTGTCAGTTAATAAGATTATTTTAGCAGGCACTGTTGGGCCAAGATGCAACTTTCTCTTTTAATGCACATCGTGCCCACTGTTTGTAACGTAAAGTCTGAAATCCACAAACCGTTATATAGAAGCTGCGATTGCCGAAGAATTCTTGCATGCCCGTGCTGGGAAAGACAACCCAGAAATATTGGCAAAAAGTATTTTGTGGTTGTGCTTCAGGGACAGATTGATGGCCGACACAAAATTTGCAGAATATCATACATCATTTGTTTGAACTTTACTCTTGACTTGGCAAATTCAACAGTATTTTAGAAACAGAAAATTCTTTACTGAACAATTAGAGGCAGAGAGATCGCACGTTATAAAAACTTTGCGTGACATGGGGGAGGAGGATAGATTTTCTAAGTTTGCGCTCTGCCACCAACATTCTTCACCAGGCCCGTCGCCAGGATTTAGCAGCAGGGGGGGCCAAAAACCAGAAGGGAGGGCCACATTTTTAAAATACAGTATTGGATGTATGTAGCAACCAAGCGGCCAAACGTGAAATGGGGGGGCACCGATTTCAAATGGGGGGCCGGGCACCACTAGCCACCCCGCTGGCGACGGTCCTGTTCTCCACACTCATTTGTGTTTCAAGGTTCACATAGTCTCAGGGGTATATGCTTGTTTTGGTGTGAATGTACATCATACTCTCTTACAAGAACACGGGACAAAATCACCCGCAGAATTTTTTATTTACGCTCCTGCTTGTGACGGGATTCAGAAACGATTAACACCAGGACCTCCAAGAGAAATCTTTTTAGGCCGAGCAAAGTCCATTTGGGGCCCCCCCTGCTATAAATTGAGGCTACTTAAGGTGCATCAAACTTCAACGAGAAGTGCTCGTTTATTGATCATATGAAATGTTAAAACATACCGGTATCCAAGTAATGTGACAATATTATCATTTTGTCAGCAGGGGAGCAGGGTTAACTTGAGCAGGGTTAAACATGTTTTTTTAATGCTCATAGTAAAATCTTATCAAGGAAGGAATTAGAAAAATATGCCGCAGTCTAGGAATGAATTTAGTCGATCGAGGTTGAATAAGACGCTGCTGGTGAAATGAGACTGCGACCTCATTGAGTAACTGTATCCTTGAAACGAGCTTACTTATTATAACAAGAATGAAGCGACAGAACGAAATACTTTGTCAACCGTCTATTGTTTCTATTTTTGACCGACAGCCACAATAAACTGCCACACGGGCAACAGGCCGGCGGCCACCACTTTAAAGCATTCTGTCGAAACACTGTAAGTGGTTAGTTTCTCCAGTATGGTTTCGAAATCTTCAGATTTCTGAGTATGTCTGCTAATCTTAAACTCACATTCGATTAGAGCCACTATCTGCTTGCGGCGCAAGTTTAACAATCAGCAAAGTGCACAGCATACCGCCGCGTGCACTACAAGCACTTGCGTCCTGAACTGCAGTTACTTGTTAATTTTACACATTTAATTATCTTACACATATGCGCAACATTCGAGGGCTACTGTTGTTAGGTTAGATTTTATTGTGAATTGGCATGTTTCCATTCAAATTTCACTTGAAATATCTCTTAGTTTGAAACTCTTGGTTTATTGGAGAGAGATTTTATTAAAGATTCGTTTGAAAATGTTTGAAAATGAACGACGTAAAGGAAAATTCAGTTCAACGGATAGACTGGGACAATGATCGTGAATGTCTTAAATTCGACAAAGTATGCAAAAATTCAAGTTCACCAAAAATAAGGATTGCTAATAATTTATCAATGTCTTCATACCAGGAAAAGGCGCTGCCAGCAGTTCACATTAAAATACATCCCACTAACTTACCAAATCCTCTAGTTAGGCCAAACCAGTTTTATCACCGCAATTAATTTCGCTACGTTATTTCGAGTTTGTTAGTAACAAACACTCAAACAGGCTACTCCAATGTTCCTTCAGTCTCGGATCCCTCCATAACTGTCGGGCCCCGGAACAATGTACCTTCTGGACCGCTCTCTCATAAGCCCTGATTAACACTTCAACGGAAAACCGCAGCCTCCACTTGACTAACTATATTCAAATCAATATTCCAACGACAACTGAACCAACATCACTGCTTTATTAAAGTGTTAATCGTTTCTGAATCCCGTCACAAGCAGGATATAGAACATTCGAGTGCAGGGGTACCCAAACTTTCTTTGACCATGTACCCCTTCAGCATTTCGACAGATGAGCATGTACCGTAAACGTGCTGACGACATAAAGGCTGAATAAATTAATAAAAATCTATTGACTTGTTAATGGAATTATAAAGCTATATTCTGTTTTTATATCTCAAAGTTAATATATTTAACAATAAGCATATACTGATTTTTGAAAATAGTATTCACTGATATATGCATAAAATTTGGAAATAAATAATCAGGGTTTATTTTAAGGAAAATGTTAGGTACCCGATATGAACCTGTAGGGACCCGATTTCTCTGATTCTAGGGACCCGATTTTCTTTGATTCTAGGGACCCGATGACGATTTTCCCTGATTCTAGGGACCCGATTTGCAATTCTTAGGACCCGAATCGGATCCCTAAAACACCTTAAAAAAACCTGAAATAATATATAGATATATTCTTCCCTTCTATTGCTAACCATAAATATACCCCTTCAGATAGGCAAATGCACCACTAGGGGTACATGTACCCCAGGTTGGGAACCTCTGTTCTAGTGATTGAAAGAACTTTCCCAATCTGCGAAAACGTATTTAAAATTCACACAAGAAATTCGCGAGCTGATGTCATTTGAATTTTAGCCGGAGAATGCGAGGCTTACAAAGCTGGGAGACCGGGCGCGATCGTCGGGTAGCACTGAAAAAGTTAGACCCGGTACTTTGCACCAAGACCACTCGTGACACCCTACGTGGGAGTGTAAAGCGAGTACAGCGAATCTTTCTGCCATTCCACCGGTCCAGAGAGTACTGAGCAGTGCAGTGAGTAGTGCCGGCAGTGGGCAGCACTGACAGTGAGCAGTACCGCGATGCTCAACGGTCTCGAGCTTTTCAAATACTTTGAAAAATAAGGGTTTATTTGAGAAACCGATGAGATTATCAGATGTTTAAGCAACAATTACTGAACACAACCATGTTTACCTCGAATGACGGGTGAAAACATTCAACTGTATTATTATGTTAAACGACTGGTGCGACACTGTGACTCCTGGTGTGTGGCAAAATCTCTAGAAGAAAGCATGATCACTTTCACAAAAGGCAATGATTATATTTATCGAGTGGCCGCGTTCAGAAAAAATTCTGGGCAATGATTAAAAGAGTCGAGTTCGGAACATGACAACTAAACTTTAGCTGCATTCTTCAGTCAAACGACTGGTGGTGCCACTCTAACTGCACAGCGACGTGAAGTGGCTGGTCGCAAAAACCCGGGTTTTGATTTTTGGGCCCCGTAGGAAAAGGTTGCGTGTTGCGTCAGCTTGTGACGGCACGTGTTCCGTGTAGGCTACCGTGGTTTGACGGTTTTGCAAAAATGAAAAAAAAGTCGTCACATTTCTAAAATTTCATATGTTCTGCATAGAACTAACTCAAAAGACTACAATGAAATAGTAAACTTTATGCAAGCACAACAAACGAACACGAAGCAGACCTGTTAGCCTTTTCACTTTTGAAAAAGACCATTTACATTACACTAAAATAACGAAAAAGACAAGGACGAAGACTACGTGGTTGTACTGCGATTGCGTTGATGGGTGACGAACAAAGGAATGGCTTTCATCATCACGTAAATGTACCCCTAGGGGTACATTTACTTATTGGAAGGGGTACATTTAACGTTAGCAATTGATGGGAAAAATATGTTTATATATTATTCATTTCCAATTATTTATGCATTTATCAGTGAATACAATGGGCGTCTAAATACTTTTTTCCTCAGGGGGACAATGTCGGCCTTTTCGTTATCCTTTTTAGGCTGCTATAGATGCAATGCAAACGGATGTTCACAAAACACTTCACCCTTTCTACACCACAAAGAAAATGCCCCATGTTATGGCAACAGTCGCAAAAAATGGGCTTGGTTGGCAGCCATAGTCAGGTGTATTATGATAATTTTCTCCATAGATTATCTACAGATTTTCAAAACAGGGTATTTTTTTCACAAAAGTATTGCCATTACGACTAACGAAACCACAAATTACGATTTTGTTTTACCTAGCAAGACTTGTTAGCGTCATTAAGAAACAAGAGCTGCAAACGTCTGAGATCTCATCCGAAGTGATCAGTCTTTGAATAAAACCTTGCTTATCTTTGATTTTTTGTTGATGTGGAATGCTCGTGGTCATCATACATAAACCGGACAGATAGACTGGTATGTTGACACGACTATATCGGACAATTCACTCAAGTTAGAAAATCATGTAGGCTTAAAAAGATTTAGCAGATGAATTATGAAAAGTTGCCACAACAAATGTAGCTTTACACTAAGTTATCATTCAGAAGTCAGAAATAAACTTTAATGATTAAGATGTATTCCCACAAACCTGCATAAGTGCATAGACGTATTCTAACAAGTCACGCAGTTTCATACTATGTGAAAAGAAGCCTGCATA
>JGI24159J19872_10000017_pt1 | contig 68534 bp, 36 predicted proteins | sample Ectturendosymbi4_FD_19872 | JGI IMG/M metagenome (IMG submission 19872) | reverse complement strand
TGGTCTAGTCTAGGTAAAATGCGCAAGCGTTGTGGCTTGGCACGCCATCGATCAAACGGACACTGCAAAGTTCGATCACTCAATCACAGAGTAAAATGCGAGAATAAAGTGAGCATTCGCCTACAAGGATTTCCGCATTGGATCTTCCTGTTTCACTGTAGTGCTACGGTGCTATAGACAAGATAACTTGTCACTGAAGCAGCTACAGGTAGAAATTGAAATGAAAATTATAAATCTTTAAGCAACGTTACTAGTGCAAAAAGGCTCTACACCAGGGGTTACCATCCTTTTTGAAACTGAGAGCTACTTCTTGGTACAGATTTATGCGAAGGGCTAACAGTTTGATACACACACTTTTGAAATAAAAATTTCTCAATTTGTCTTCAATTACGTTATCATTGATAAAAATTAAAGATATTCATGTGAAGACACTGATCATGCTTGTGCTATTGTCAGAACAAGCCCGCGGGCGACCTGGTACCCGAGGGTACCATGTTGGTGACCCCTGCTCTACACCAAAAAAAGGTGTGAAAATGGGGTTAGTTGACTAGATAACCGCCACGGTCCTTCACCAATCCAATGTGACACTCGTGTTTACATTAATCAGCTATTTCGCCAGTGTTTTCATTTACTCTGATTTCCACTGTCAATTGATTTCCTTATTGCGCAATGGCTCTCAGTATTGTTTCTGTTTAATAGCTGAACCGTATGAAACGGTAATAATTTGAACTTCGGAACGCCATTCCCGCCCCACTACATCCCTGTGCAGGGGCGTAACAATTCCCCGGGCGCCAAAAAATCTCAACAATGTCACAAGTGCTTTCTTCAGTACAGTACATTTACTTCCGAAAGACCTCAAATTCGAACATACGGGCGCCAGACTTGCTCCTTGACCCGGGCGCCATCTAACCTGGTTACATCCCGGTGCAAGACTCTTCTGAAGAGAACGTTTCAATGAAGTTTCAGTCATCAGCTTCTATGCGTCGTGTGAAGAAAACTGACTTGCAAAGCGTGTCGCGGCTACGACCATATCTCTGATAGTACCCGACGTATGATTATAATCGAAATTGAGACGCGCTAATCATACTTCTGCATTCTTGCACTGAAGGGGCGCAACGATTAACATTTATTTCAATCTTTCCAACACCCCTTTCGTTAAAAAAGCTGATGTCGTGGATCAACGGGACCACTTCCCCAACAGTTCGTAGGTTGCGAAGTTTTCCGAAATGCAGTTTTCTGCACATTTAAAGAAATAATATTTTATTGCAGAGCTTGGCTCCTCTATAACCCCAACTCAGTTGCTCGTCAACTGCTGTTTCTGCTCCTTGCATAGCCAGGTCATCAGGTAACAGCATACTCGCGAAGCAGGCTCATGGCAGTTGTTCACACCTGCTGGTTTAAAACGCTTGTGCAGAAACTTAATGAACTTGCGTGGACCTTCGCAAATCGTCCCTCGTTCAAGCTCTTGGAACGAAAATGAAGTGAAATGAATGGCAGTCAATATTTACAACATCCTACTATGTAGACAAAAACTATCAGCATCAGAATCACTCGCCTGAGTCAAACTTAGCACAACCACGCATAAGCCCCTCACGCACGAAGCACTTTCACACAACAGCACTCTGCTTGGAACTCGTGAGTGTCGGAAGGTGAGCCAGAAGCAACGTCGCCAACAACAGTTACTGATTATGATCTCGAGCAAAGATCGGCAATCTCAAAACCCGGTTCAGTGAAGCGTAGCAACCAGTACCGTCGCCACGGGGAGGCTTAGCCCCCCAAATTGAAATCTGAAACATTTTAAATCAGTGGAATTTTTGTTAAGCTTGAATGTCAAGCCCCCCTGCACAAACGTAAAGCACCCCTATTGACGACTTTCTGGCGACGGTTTTGGTAAAAACGCGTTTTCATTGACCCACGGTGAGCTGTTGATGATATGGAAAAACCAAGAGGGAGTGGCGAGATCGTATCCTCTGCACTACTAATGTTGATCCGTCACCTAAATCTGTTCTGCTCTGCTCCACTCGAAAGACGTGGTAGCGCGCGGCACCACGTGTGTCGTCACAAACACCCGAGTCTTGCTAGCATTGCGCTGCATGTTTAAAACAAAATATGAAGTCCTTTTGAGAGTGCACGATGGCAGAAGTCACTACCCGACAAGCAAAGCGAAAGATGCGCTCAGCGACAGCTCGCGACGAGGTCAACAATAACTTAACATTTATTGCAAAACCAACCGAGTCGAAAAATCAGGAGCTGTGCAGGGGATGGTTACGAAAAAGGATGGCGCAGCCCCTTTTTGAGTGTTACAGGTTAGCCATAGCTCTCGAGTGCATAGTGCTTAATGCAGGGCCACGCTGGAGAAAATGTCGTCGGCTCCGTAAAAAAATACGCTTCAGAAACTACGACAGAGCCGAGCCGCGCAGCATGAAAAAGATCAAATAAAAAAATTTGCGGTGACTGCGCGCACTTCAGCAGTGATGATTGCGTAGAAACACAAACGGGAAAGTATCGAACGCTAGAGAAGCACAATTAAACTAAAAACGCAGTGGAAACGGATACACCAACGATGATTACGAGAAAAGCCAAATGGAAACTGCGACGTTTCGCTACGAACGCTAAGAGTTGAAAAAAACAGGGTTTGATCAGACGTAAGACACTTGGTTTGCCGCGGATAAGTTGGACCAACATAGACCAGAACGCTTTGTTCAGTATGGCCGATCGATTTATGGTAAAGTGCGAGAACATATACAGCAAGCTCTGCGGGCAGGGGAAGGCAATCAGGATGTTTTCGGCTTCTGCGAATTCGTCGCAGTTTTGACTTCACCAGAACGGACGAAGTTTAATCGATAAGCAGTTCGCTGATTATAGACTAAAAAAATAGCTCGACCGTCTCTTCACGATCGTGCTTTGATTTGCTATCTGTATAGAATCTCATTCCTGCTTTGTCTCCATCTCTGGACGAAGAAGATGAGTTCGATCTTTCGACGGAGCTGTCGCTCAGTCGCGATGGCGAGACGCTGCTCGGGCTGAGGAACCCGGGCGAAGAGTTTTCGTGGCCGGTCGGTTTGGAGCTGGCAGCGGGAACTTGAAGATGGGTCGAATAAAGGTCCGTGTTACTGGAACGCTTATGGCTTCGCAGTGACAACTTTCCCTTGGAATGTTCTGACGCTGAAAAATCGCAAGACCTGCTTTTAATCGAAAGTCCCCTAAAACTAAAACCCAAACGTGGAGTTGCATGCGACATGCAAAACGAGAACATTCCACACAAGCCGTGCGAATGACCACTAAGCAGGCCCGTCGCCAGGATTTTGCAGCAGGAGGGCCAAAAACCACAACGGTGGGCACAATTTTAAATGCAATATCGGATGTATGCAGCAACCGAAGGGCAAAACAAAAAAGGAGGGTTGCGGGCACCACTGGCCCCACCGCTGGCGACGACCCTGCCACTGTGCTTCATGGAACTTACAGCAGTGGTTCCCAACTGGTGTAACACAGAAGCGTGTCGTGTGATCCTAGCACAGCGGTAACCAATATTACCCTACTTGCTGAACCCTGAGCGCTTTGATTTTTTTTTCTCGTCAACCCCCTGAAAATCTTTAAAGCGTGACGCAAAAGGAAATTCTTATTTCAGATTTCAAATCAACAGACTGAAATAATTTTAGTTTCGTGTAGTTACTTAGCTCGATACCAAAATACTGTTGACCTGTTTTAAGATGCGAGAAGCTATAACTCGCGGGTTACCAGCGATACGCGGGCCCCAGTGTCCTACGGGGAGGAACGAAATTATCGTTTTAACCATGTTAAAACCGGGTGAGGGCGCAACCAGCATCTAATTGCGAAGCGAAGGTACTGCGAGTTTTAACACGTTGGGAATCACTGGTGTAGGGTAATGCAACAGGACAAATCAAAACGTGCAGATAACATTCAAAGCAATGGCAGGTGATCTGAGATGGAAAGAATAGGTTACCGTATAAATCAATGTACGGTTTTCACCACTTGCTCTTTTAAGAAACAAGGTGATCTCTGTCGACAAACGAGACCGCTTTTAAATTCATTATGCTGTCGAACGGAGGAATTTAAGATGAGCCTTCAACGTAGGACAAAAGTCTCACTGCTGCCGTTAAACTGTAAAGCATCTTCCCATCTCGTAAATTAGTTTGGAGCGTGAGTACATAACGCGACCGAAGAATCACAATACGTGCATTTCCAGGTAATGTGTGAATATCTATCGGTGATGAGATCAGCCAGTCCCAGATGACCCCGCAACAATTTCTACGTTTAAGGAAATGACGTTGTTGCGTAAACAATCATGTATACCAACGCAAACTACATCGAGAACGAACTACGCAATACGCTTGTTGCTGCGCTTGACAACGCAATCACGTAATCAAAATATTATTGATACCGGAAGTGTCAGATAAAAGAAAAACGAAGAAGTTAGTTCGTGCAGGAGCGAGTATCAAACTGAGTGCACATTGAATTTGTCAATGTCCACGCAGCAGAGGCGATTGCGTCATGCCTCGGGCAGGTTACTGGCACTCGTTTTCCGGGTGGGTACTAACTTACTTCCTACACTAAATGCTGCTTCTTACTGGTGGACGGGCCGGACTGGCCGGAGGCCAGCTTGGACAGTTTGCCCGTGATAAGAGTGTGCTGCTTGTCGCCGGAACCGGTTTTCTTATGCGCCTGAGCTATTTTCAGAGGCAGCTGCTGCTGTTTGGGATCCTGTAACAGAAGAAACACGTAGACCTTGTCAGAAGTGTTGCTTCAAACACTGTAACGTAAAAGGAAACTGACATCATCAGGTGCAACTAATGACAGGCGCACGACCACGATCTCCCGAAATCATGGGAAAAGTCAAACAATAACCGGAGTAGACGCCCATGCAGAATCACATTACTTGATTTCGAAAGATATCTCACGAATTTTAACAGCTTTTACCAAGTGAGCAACAATTTCTTCGCACTCGTGGAAATAAAGAGATTTGTATCGTCAGTTTTGTCATTTACTAAAATCAACTTCCAGCACCAATTTTAAATCTTTTTAGTTGCACTCTATCTAACAGAGTACCGACACTCTAACTGACAGAGTACCGAAGTTTTTCGTATAATTTAATTCCTAGCCACAGTATTTTAAACGAACTTCATTGTCGTCAAACGAAAATGTTGTCAAATCGAACGGCTACAGTGCTTCCTTGATTACCCGGTCTACTTGGGGCAATATTTTAGAAATCTGAGCGGATAAGCAAATTACGGATAACTGAATTCTTATATTTAAAGTGAAAGAAACAGCAACAAGTGACAACATAACAAACATATGGTTTAAAAATTGATTTGCTAAGAAGTTTCCATTTAAGTAGCAGTTCCAAACGAATCAATATTAGATTGTTTTCGGCAGCTAACTCGCGAAGTCTTAACAGCAGGGAAGGTGACCGGACAATCGAATGCCGCGGTTAAACGAGATAAGGATAATCCAGGAAGCATTGTACTTGTTTCTAGTTTTTGACAGGAGTTGAATGAACATTTTGGTTAAAAATACTACTGCATAAAGTGACTAACCATGATTTACGCCAAACAGAAAAAACACTTTTTACCTAAACCTAACCGCTCGCGTGCCATTTACGAACCTACGGCGTGCCACGTTGCGCACGCGTGGCCTGTGTTGTGCATCCCTGCGTTAAAACTTTTGAGTTAACGTTTGGGGAGCCGTCTGTATTGAAATGAAGCCATTCGCTCTTGACCTAGCTGTGCTAAACTTAACAAGGAAGACGTTTTCAATCTGCATCAAACGAAGTGAAATCGCTCATCCGTCTTTTTACGCGGCCCAGAAAAGTTTAAATGAGACCACTGCCATAACTGCTTCCGAAAGATAAACCGCCTTACGGAATATTTTGAAGTCGTACATGAAACGGTCCATCGCCTACTGGTTACTTATCACCGAGATTGTATACAAATATTTTTTGTAAATACAAAAGCATTAAAGTGGCCATGGCACAAATTGTGTTCCATCGACGAGGCCACTCAGTACGAAATGCTATGTGGAGATAGAGTATAAATAATTATTGCCATTACTCATTTTTTCTTTTAAATAGAGAAGTATATTATCCAAGCAGGCCACGCTTTTCAAACTGAACCACATTCTAGCACCGCGGTTCACTTTTACTGCAAATTTTTGATAATCTACTTTAAGCAAAAATTAACGAAGTAATAACAAGGAAAATTATCTACACAGACAGCTCGCAAGACCCGAGTCAACCTCAATCAATTTATATGATTTTGCAAATGGCCTGCATTTTATTCAGCAATTTCTTTGGGGTCAAGATCCGAGACAGATTCTGGGGAGCGATATCAAATGTTATGCAGCGATTGTGAAGGGATCAACGCAACAGCTGGGGACAATGGAAACCGTTTCCATTTTGACATAATTTCTAGGAGAACTCTTGAAAAATACGATCGCGATATGTCGGGCTCATGTAAGTCAGCGCAGCCCGACTACAGCATGGTCGAAAAAACCAACGTTGAAGTGCGTGGGCTCGTGAAAACTCCCCGTGGTTTGAAAATTTTTTCCCTAATGTGCTGGCAGTCATCAGGTTGACATTGGTGCAAAGAGCGACTTGCTTACGATAACCAGCGCCTGTTGCAGCCACAACGAGTAAGCCCGAAAAACTCTTTTGACCTGCATGGCGGCGATCTGATTGGTTGCGCTGAACTGAAGGTGGATCGGAAGTTGTTGGTGGGACGAGACAGGATTGGCAACGCTGCTCGACTCCTTCTTCGACCCGGGGAAAGTGCGAGGGTATTCTGACGACGAGGCGTACGTCGGCGAGATTTGAGGCTTCGAGTCGCCAGACGCCGCTTGCAGACTCGAATAGGAACGGGACCCTTTGCCGTCGGGCACTTTGAGGTCGACGGAGTCGGGAATGTTGTTGTTGCTGTTTTTGTTGCCAAGCGACGACACGGACGACGACGAAGAGGAAGGGTGAAGATCGTGTTGGGTTTTCCGCTGCAGTTCGCGCAGACGCGCAAGGTCGCGCTGATAGTCATCGCGCGCTTTGTGTAGCGCGTCCCATTCGACTTTCAGCGAGCTCTTCTGCTGGGCGAACGTTTGCTTTTCATCATCCAACTCGACCCTTTCTTTTTCCAGAGAGCGTTGAATGCGCTCGTTCTGGCGTTTGAAATGATCGCGCTCGCTCTTCAGTTGTTGCTGCAAAGAAGAGACGAGGGTTAGCTGCAAAACCGGTAAAAAACACACGAATTTTAACTTAGCTCTGAGGAGCGCGTACACGTAACGAGAAAAACGTGTGGTCAATGACACTGTCAAAACAGAAAGTTTGCACATTGGAAATTTTGTAAAAACACCTTAATCCGGACTAAAAAAAATTTAAATGGCACGCCTTCTTTCATAACAACGGCCTGATTTTTCCTTCACAGCTAGCAGTACTGCTCTAGTGAAAGTTTCCTTTAATATGCTTTAAGAAATTTTTTGAGGGCGCCTGAAAACGGGCGAACACTCGACGCTGGAGCAAATCCGTTCTACCTGCTCTCGCCGCAGGACGTCCATTTGTTCCTGCTGCTTAATCTGGTTTCTTTTCAACTCGGCCTCCTGTAACGTCCCAGCCCGTTTCTTGGTGACACCGCGGTCCTGCGAATAGCTGGTCAACTGAAGCTGCAATCTGCCAAAGAAGAACAATAGTGATACTCTAATAACCGAAAAACGAATAAAGGACACAGCTGGCCGTTCGTCGCTTTCTTACTTCGCTAAGTAGGTGTGCTGTTGCGTGGCAACCGACAAGAAACTGTTGAACTGATGACTGAGTTGTGTCAGTGCCTTCACTTGGTCGGAGGTCGGTGGTAGAAGCGGCAAATCAACATCTGCCGTGGGGGAAGACCCTTGACTGGAATCATCTGGGCGGTTCTGCAACAAAGAAGAATTTGCTAGTCAAAACCCTCGGAGGGACTTTTTGTGTGGCAGTTATGTAATAATATGTGCAAGACGGAGTGATAAGCCAACAAACTTTTATTCGTGCAGCATCAACACTATGATAAGGAATGTTGTCTTAGCATCTCACCCATTGGTCTTTGAGACTTTCAGGGGCGTCGATTGCCGTTATGGTGACGTCAAAATCAACCAGGCCGGAATCACGCTTGGTTGCCTCTGTAGCGATCGACTGTGAGGGATTCAAATCTCCCAACTGACTCTCACTTTGCGACGAGTTCAGGTATTTACCTGAAATAGCAACACTCACGTTAATGGAGAGAATTACGACAAAACTCCGATCATTCACTGAGTGAAGAGCGAAGTCGAATGTTCAAATCTGTTTTGTTGGCATTTACAGCGTAAACGAAGTCTCAGTGAAGGACGTAAGGGTATAGTCATTAAAACAATTTGGAATGGGTGAAGATACCTCAAGGCCTGCAAAACTGGATTCCACCCAACAGCGTATGTCTAACCCAAGGGTGCACAACCTTTACGCTATTGCCGGCCACATCACGTTTATTTTTACTAATTACGGCTGCCAGTGAGTTCAAGAGTATGTGTTTGCATTGCTTCTGTTCAGGATGTAACACACCGAGCCTGGCCTGCTTCCACACGTCTGCTTGGTCGCCTTTGTGCAAAAGTATCCGCATAGAGCAGACAAAGAGTTTTTGTTAATGCACGGTCGCAAGTTGTACACCTCTGGTCCAACCTGTATCTGCGATAAAGCACTGCTTCTCGCTTCTACAATGAATGGCCGCTGAAGCGTGAGAACTACAACCAACGGAATGGCAGCATTGACGGAGTGGGAATACGTCTTGGTACGTTACGTTCCAAATTTTCATCTTGACTCTACGCCGAAAGCGTGATTAGTAAATATCCGCGGTCCACAACCCTGCTGGGCTCTGTACAGTACCCTGCAGAAAAGATAAATATTTTACAACACCCTGTGGTGGGCCCACAATTTCGCATTTTTGAATTTCAAATTCCTCCATCAGTGAACCAAATGGTTCTGCTTGAGAAGCACTACCAAAATGGAATTAGGCACTTTTGGGGAAAACTCTTCCGACATGTTTTCCAGGCTTTTATTGGTATATACTAAAAAAGAGCAGGAACAGCTCGAGGTACCTCTGCGCATTGGATATGGCACATTGATTGGAAAACACTAGAAGTGCAAGCAAGCAAAGCATCACGACACTGAACTTGATAAATAATTAATACGCTTTGCAGTAGTTGGCAGTTAAGCCAGTTCTGGGGCGTGAAACTTTTTATTTGGTTGACTGAAAGGAATGCAGAGCATTGCTCAAACACGTGATTTACATGTTCTTTCACACCGCTCGTTCGCATCGTGAGTGCATTGTGCGGTCCAAACTTTAAAATGAAATCTTACACCACCGTGGGAGAAACTGAAGTACTTAGACGTACAGCACTTCATAAATTCATTCTGAGTCGCGCAATCGAGGCACTCAACACAACGTTTTGGGTAGTTCAGAAAGTCACGAACAACGACAGTCGCTTGAGGAATGAACACAACCCTTCACCATTAAAACTGAACCGTAACATGGCTTGCGAATGGCAACAGTCATTTATACGCCTGTTAGCTTTGGTTCATCACTTGCTTCTTGGTGCTTTCAACTTACAAAACCATGAACAGGATTTATCGCAGACGCAGGTTAGAAACAAGCTACCCTGAATAAACATGATAATCCCAACGAAACAGCTAGATTTTGCACAGTGGATTTTCAAGGACAGTCTTGCACCGTCCGATTCTTGTGAGTTTGATCGTGAAGAAGCTTGCTCATGAAAATTTAAGGGAAAGGGAACGACTCTTTTCGCTCTTCCTGGAATGAAACGTACTAAGAGCGAAATTCGAATAACAGTTTAAAAAATAGCGAAAGCTAGTGGTCACAGTCTTCAGCAAGACGTTTACGCTAAATTTTTGATTACAGAAGTTATCCTAGCGACTCTGACAAAAGCATCTGTGCATTCGCTCGCTAGACTATATCTTGTGCACATAGTTTCTCTTACTACGAGGAGATGCAGGTTCCTTGTCATTGTCGAAGCCACCGAAAGTATCGGACCGCTTGGGGAGTGACGGGGTGTTTCTGGCGCTGGTTTCGTGCTCCCCCACACTTGATGGGTGTCGCGATAAGCCTCCCGCACCATAAATTGCAGATGAGAGCTTGGAAACTGACATGAAAAAATGCGACGGGAATTCAATTAACACTGCCAATAAGAAATAAACTTTAAAAACAGCCATAAATGAAATTAGGATACAGGCAGCAAATATAATTGTTTTTTTTTCGATTAACAGTACAGTCGAAGTGCATGACTATTTCACTTTCAGAAACACACAGTTTATGGTTGACAAAGGTCTATGGATCCCGGTATGTAAGAGCAAGAAAGCATAATGCACCTTGTTCCAACGCTTTCGTTAAAAATGGGACACCGGATGGTATTCCTCGCTTTGAAGGATCGACCGATACATCCTCCTCAGATGAATACATCGGGTAAGTGAAGCTGTTCGCCGCTAAGTGAAGAAAAACAAAAAAGACGGAGGAGTAAGACCTGACGGAAGTTCAATTCAGAACTATCTTTTGAAGCAAAGGATACGATAGCAAAGTCGTTGCCAAAAAGTTCTTAATTTTTACAGCACCTTTGACCTCAGCAAAAAATATACTTACGAACTGAACTGCTTTTTTCTACGGACTCAGCCAGCTGTTTGAAGACCAACATCTTTTGCGACAGAAGATCGTTGATCTTTTTGTCTTTTTCTTCAAGCTGCATGATGAGATCAAGTCGAGCGCGGTCGATCTCCAGTTGTCTGCGGTCTTCTTCGTCCTCGGAGATGCCTTCATCTGCGCATGCCAAGTACAACATGGGTCAAAAGTCAATACACCTGAGAAGAGAACACTGAGCAGTATCGTTCGAACAGCTGTTTACGTGAAGTTCTTGTCTTAGTTCAAACACAAATACAGCATCACCATTGCAAGTGCACATGCAGAACAGCTCGCATTCCGCCATTTTTGCTACAAAAGTGCTGACAACTGGTCCTGACCTTAAGTAAGTCAGCTTGAGAGCTCACCTTCATCAGGGCAGTTTCCTACGGCAAGACGCACTTTTTGAGTGAGCGTCTTGCAATCTTCGGCGCTCTGCGTCTTCATCTCGTACATCTGCTGACTGCGCGGGCTGAGCAGATACAGTCCTCGCTCGTCGTTTGCGACCTCACGCACAATCAGGTTGTGCAGCGGCAGCACAGCAGGCTGTGCGAAGCAGACAGAAAAAATGACAACTGATTTCGTTGCACAGGCACATATCGTAGCTTACATGCACGCACGCTACGCCATGCTCTGTGACGGCACGCAGGTAACAATACTTCCTAGATAGCTGCTTGTTCATTTATTTAATAATTTACCAGCAAACTTCGTGCACCTACCAAGCCCGAAAAAAATGAGTACTTCCCGCCGTTTTCCTGAAGAAACACGATGCAGTCGGAAAGAAGCAGCAGTTGGGTTTCTGCGTGAAGGAAATGATGTTAATGGCAATTTGCTCAATGAAGCAAACAGCCACTAACGCTGTGCGGAACATAAAAACCACACCATGTTTTGTGAAGTTATAAAACAATTTGCGCGCACCTGCGAATTTCTTCGTTAACTTCAGTTGAGCCGTATTTGATGAATACAACAACTTTCTGTTCTTTCTTCGAAGATCCTTTCTGTCAAAACGCCTGCCATCTGCAAGTTGCATTTCCGCGATGATTGTCAAGAAAAACTTTTTAAAATTAGAAATTTGGTTGCAAAGCATTGCAATGCTGCCTGAAACGCTAACATGCAATTTGCTGTTGAACAGCGACAGGTTGAAACCTGCATTGTGCCTCTTGCCAGTGTAGCGGAGCACAGCTTTTTTTGCTTGCAGGAAGCTACTGTGGGGCATCAAGCTTGGCGGATCGATAAGGCTGACACCTCAAACACAAAGCTATCGCAGACAAACGCGCAACCGAAACTAAGCAAATCACCAAGTGTTCCAACAACCTGCTGTTGATTTCACTTAACTGATCCAAGACAAACTTGGAAACAAACGAATCGTTAACCACCTAACAATCTATTCCATGTCGTCGGGTGAATGATTAGCCTTGCGATACAAAATAAACGAGAAAACAAAACAAACAGCGCAATGGGTCGCGACCATCACACCCTGGTATGGTTTGAAATCGCAATAAGGTGCGCCCGGATTTATCCAAACTCAGGCAAGCAGAAAAGCTGGAGGTTTGTCAGGTAACAAATACCTTTGTAGGTCGTGCTGGACTTGGCGTCTGTTTTCTCCTGTATTTCCAACAACAGCTGCTGGCGTTGTTGCGCTTGAACTTGCTCGTCGACGTCTTTTGCTATTTCTTTTGAAAGTTCCAGGGCGCGAGTGAGATTGTCGTAATCGTCTTTGTGATCTGACGCCAACAAAATCTCAATGCATTAGACTGCCAGCCAAGACAAGGTTTTAACCAACATTCCTAGGAGCAAACCAGTCTACCAATCGTGTCGCTTTGTGGAAGTTTTCCGAGGTTTAAATATGCCACCCACTACCAGTTCTTTCTTGAAACACCAGGACGTTTGCTCAACAGACATATAACTAAAATAAACACGGACAACATCTGCTCTCAGCCCCACACCAGCAGCCACCATCGGGCAGAGGCACGGGGCCCCATCGGTGGTCTTCACATTACGCAACCCTGGCATAATGCTATGAGCGCAAGGATAGGTTCTCATCATTGAGCAACGCGACACTGCTTACGAAAATATTATACTCCTAATGTATTTTTTATATTTGTGGTTACTGACGTACTAGCTACAAACAACCAACAGTGTTACCTTTTTTACTCGAGTTGTCGAGTATTGCTTGCACCATTACCGGGTATTTGGTAATTCTCTGAGTGACAAGCAGAGCGCACTGCGGAATTTCTCTTCGTCGCGTCAATGGATTTTTCTCACATTTCTGCGTAAAGTACCGACGCTTTAGCAGCAGCACCACAAAAGCTATTTTCTCAGAGAACCGAGCAATGTGCATGAATCAATGCAATCCGACACTTTCTATACATCGTCTTACTGACTGTCATTCCTACACTATATTCTGCATCAAGAACTTACAGCAATAAAAGCCTGGAACTTCTTGTCACTCTTCACTAGTTCCTTATAAACGGTGGTGATTTCGTTGTGCTTGCTGCAGAAGTCACCTAAGAGTCTCTTCATCGTCTCACCCGACTCGTTCTTCCACTGGCTGACCAAAATATCGCCGATCCGTTCGACCGTCTGCATGACAACAACGAGCGACACGTTGCAAGCGACAGCGTCACATCAGAGGAGCACGTGAAACATTTGATACATTGCAGTGATGCACGGCTGGGGACGTTCCGGCGCCAAACATTGGGCAGCCAGGGCTGAGGCGAGATCGCCGTAAACGCAAACTGCAAAACACTTTAAAAACCTCGGGAAAGATAGGGGCACTGTTTGCTTTCAAATTACTTGACAACTGCGCAGGAAGCTTCGCCACGTCGCGGCGTCGATACCGTGAGCCGGAAACGGTTGGTATCTGCTGCACTGTTTCTTTACAGTTTTAACGCACGTGCAGCTGGTTAATATCAACACAAACCGACAAAGGCAAACCTTCTGATCCGACTGCCTTTCCACCAGCTTCTGAACGAAACTCGTTGCGAACTCGACATGCTCGTCAATTAACGGGAAGAGCTTGTCCACGACCAGATCGTAATTCATTTCCCTACGCAGGCCTTGCGCGAAGATCTTCTGCATGATCTTCAGGTTCGTCAGGTGGTTCCGCTCCGTTTGCACGAGCTCTGAAGAAACATGGCGACGGCTAAAAACTTTGTTTAATTGATTCAAAACTTTCACAGGTTAATGATTTGTCGTCTGCATAGTCTTCGAAATATTATGATATTTCTGATATAATTATCAGGCAACGCATGACAGAAGCTGAAAGTGCATTCACCACTAAAAAGGCCTCAGAAATGATGCAAACGGTGGAAACACCATGTGCAGTGGATGGATTCAAAGATTCTATAAAATATAGAAACGAGAAAGTTCTGCGTCGGCGGATGACGACAGTGGTTTAAAAATCAACAGCAGCGACGACTGTCGCTGTATTTGAAACACTGAAATGCAGAGTCGATCAAAATACGAAGATTAAGCGACGGATCCAAGGACCAACCGTCTCACCAAATATGTTGTCCTGTCGCTTGATTTCTTTCTTTGACATTTTCTTGAGCACCTTTTTTTCCATAGTGACGCTCCACGCTTCTGGCTCATCTGTCTTAAGCGCCAAATCTGGGTCTTTTTCGAGTTCGCTGATATCTGGCGCCGCTGAAACGCAGTATGCCACTTGTTTGCTTTGCATGCACCAAGCAGCATTGCATCGAAACCAGGAAGAGGAGCATGGCAAGTCGTTTAAAGCGAACGAAGTCAAAACGCATGAGCTTGTATTTTGTCGTGTGGGGTGAGACTGCCACACACTACCGTCTTGTGCAACTCATCGTTTGCCTTTTAATGTCATCGCAAGTTTATTCAGCTTTAGCTGTTGAAGCAAACATAATTTAATAAGATAACGCTATTAACCAACGAAAATTGCTTGCCGTGCAAGCATATACTTTCGTGTTACTTCTGATTTAACCAGACTTGTGAAGTAGAGCAAAGTAACAGAACAAAAGGCTTCGCAAATAGTCTTGTTTTATTGAAATTTTGCGTTGTGTTTAACAACGTCCGTTTAAAGGAGCAATGAGTGAAAACACCAAAACCAATGCGCTTGGCATCCACACAATGTTGCCAGTTTGAAATTGACAGCAACTTGGATTTTTCATTGCTTGCGGTAACGATCCACGAGAATTAGAAGTTAAAACACACTACTTCATACAGTGTCGAACAAATGATTAATTTGCTCGTATAGCAGCATCGGGTCAACATCGCTTTCAATCAAACAGGCTTGATTTCTGTTGTATAGCAGAAAATATTTTCAAGTTTAGAATATTTATTTTTTATGACGAGTAATGTAAGACAGCCGAGCGTAGTATGAACGCATAACGCGTGCTGCACGCTCCCCGCTTTCAGAGGTATATATTTAGATAAACACGCTCGCATCAAGAACTGCAAAAGAGCGTCATCATGATTTAATCGCAGGCACCAGTTTATCTAAACAGCGTCTCACCGTCGTCCAAAGATTCGTACGAGCCATGCATGTCTCTGCTGCTGCAAACAAAGAAAAATAAATACTTATGTCAGATGGACGTTGGTGATGCAAGTACACAATGTGACGGGGCAGATTCTGCTTTTTGCAACATTCTAAGCGTTTTTACGTACAGCACTACATGAATGTGCATGAAAAAGCACTGCTGTAGAGAATGATGAAAAATAATGTCACGCGCAAAACCTACCTGGCTGTGTACATGCTGTGAGTAGACAACTTGCCATCGTCATCATCATCGTGATAGCTCGATCTAAAAAGAGTTTGAATTTACGAAGCACGTTTAAGACTGAGTTAAAGGCTTGTTTAGCACAGTACTGCACACCAGATCAGTCTCAAACTGTATAACTTGTCAAACCAAAATTAAGGGATTTGCACGAGCTCAGACAAGTGGTTACACAAAAGCGGTCATTTCACCAAGTAAACAGTTTGTCAGCATTTTGTAAAAACAAAATATGGGTACTTAAAACCGTAAGTTGGCGAATTTCTTCACAAGAACTTGTTTGCATCGCAGTAAAAACACGGCCCATGTAATGTCAGGGGATATAGTGATGCGAGACATCTTTGAAACAACATGCTGCTTTAACGACATAAGTAAGAATTATGGAAAACATGGATGAACATCCAACAATTGTTATACATGAGGCATGTTCCAGTGACAGAAAGCAGTTATTTTTTACTTCAGCTTTACTTTGCCAACGCCGAGAGCAACATCTTCAATTCTCCGCGCGAAGCGCTTGTCTAAACGGAGGCACAACCCAAAACACAAGGATTGTCGCAATTACTATTACCTGTTGCTTTTGGAAGGCTCGGAAATTGTTGGGTTGACGGACAAAAGCGATCCAGCAGTCTGGCAGTAAAAACAGAAGTTACATCTTGCCTAGGCTCACTAAGCCACGACGATGAGTTTTTGCAATTTCACACTCCCCTCTCATCTGGACAAAGTGTGTTGTTAGTTGCAAATTGAAAAGGCGCAGCAATTGAAAAGTTGCGAACTATTTTAAAGCCGCGATGAATTTAAATTAGCTGCTGTGATTCGCGCATACGCTTGCGAAGTCAAAACCACACGGCGAGACAGCTGCTTTAAACCTTAGGCCAATCCCTCAGAAGTAATAATTTCAGTCACCTGTTTTTTTTTCGCTGAGACATTTCAGTCATTTTTGCTGAGAGATTTTGGTCACTCAAGCATTTCGGTCATTTGTCTCACAGTTGTATTAAAACTCGCCGCAACAGTGTTTTTTAGCCTATATTTTCAGACATTCTGACCGAAGTGACTTAATTTTTTTCGGTCATTTCAAAATCACTTCGGTCTATGACCGAAAAAAATCCGGGTCAGTCACTACCTGAACGCAGCGTGGTGATCCAGCAGCAGTTGACAAACGCTATAAAGGGGAAGTCAAACACCGGGAAACGTTTTTAGTGTTGCTTCGTAAGAACTATAAACGTCGAGCAGGTAACGCTGTCTCAGAATTGACATCTTGTCTTCAGCCGTTGTTCATCAGTTTAAAGTTTCAATTACAATTCAAAACAAACACTATAGCAACACAAACTTCATTTTCAAAGCTAAAAAATACCTAAATTCTATTCTTTGTTTAGCGATGCACCACACCAAGATAATATGAACTTTATGAATCTCCCGGACGTATAAAAAATGTGTGACGTACCGTGATTGGTCGATCGCTGCCGTTGCGCGAAGGTCCAGTGTAGTGGTGGCTCAGGTTGGGGACTGCAAAACGTGATGAGGCGCGATTTAAAGAGGTTTCATTGTAACAGTCGTGAAACCACGACTGTTCGTCACATCTTCCGAGTCAACAATCGGCTTTTGATGGGTCAGTGCATTCACCGTTTCGCGAATAAACCCCCAATAGCAGTAACCAATTAATACTTCATCAGGCCTTTAAAACAGAGTAAAATTGCATCCGCTGCTAGCTACTACCACAGCACAGTTGAATGGAAATTGAAAGAGCATAATCAACAGCGCAAACAAATTGGCAAGATTTCCCGCCTTCAGGTCCCGCGCATTAAACGTTGCGATACCGAAAGACGTATTGAAATTCAAACTCGTCACACAACATGCTGCACAATCAGATACGCGGCCAATTTTCACGTACCCATATGACTTATACATTTCATCACACTTTGTACATCCTGATTAACTGCCACCAGTGAAATTGCCATGAAGTGTTTTATTATAATCTAACGCTGAGACCAGCGGTCAACTACTTTCGCAAACTAGCTTCAGTAAAGTGATAAAACGACAGAAATTAACGGGAAACATTAAGAAGACCTTGATGAATAGCTGCACGGTTCTAACGGAGTCTTTGTAACCAAAAAACCACAAGGTCCACAGACCTTTGTCGCAATCAACCCGCAACAACCAAACTATGCTTACAGTAAATTCACAACTTACCTGGGTATTGAGCGGGTCTGTTGACCATCATACTTTGTGGTCGTTGTATGATTGACGGTCTCTGTGAATAATAACACAGAATACTACGTTTGATACAACACACGCATGGATCTTATTCTTAGCTCATGTACACTTTTACAAACAAGGGAAAACTTCTATCTCTATAGGATCAGGCGATTTTGTCCAAGCTTGTCAAAAACAAAAAACTTCCACGCCACCAGTGAATCCACCAACACAGGTACAAACACTTCAAGTAAATGAACCAAAGCGCCAATGTTATAAATATTTGAAGTTTGTATCACACAAGCATATTTGAAGTTTGTATCACTACTGTGAGAAAACGCCACAACCCTATACTAAATGAAACAACAATTTTATTGGTTGAGCCGACCATCTTAACCAACATTGGTTAACAAAGGCTCACGATAAAATCTTGAAAAATAGTCACACGAAAGATTGGTCATTATGCCATACAAATACAAAAGACGTAACACTGTATTGACCTTGCCGGTTTCGCTTTTTACCTTCTTCCGTAATTTGACCCTCTTCGAGGGGGAATAAGTTAACTCCAAGTCGTCCTTTGACGACATAACTACTACGTGCCAAAATCTGCCTGTTCCTGAGCTGTGGTTGAAACCTCACTACCACAAACAACGTTAGTTAATGCCTATAGACCCTGATCTGAGCTCATTTAATAACTGTCAGCGACGAAAAGAAGCAGCGTATGGTCCGCAAGAGATGACGCTGCTGTAACATCAGCAGTTGGCCATCTAAAAAATATCACCACACATGCTTCTAAGATGTCTAGCTCCCAACACCCACGGCAAGACATCAGTGAGTTATACTTAATGCAAAACCTTACTTTGTTGTTGCCCTGCCCACACACAACACGGGTGTTATTGGTGGCATACATTTAAATATAAACTATTTATTAGCGATACTATACACGCACGACAGAAACTGAAGAGACAGACCAAAATACTGTCGTGACGAAACGTTCGAACTGTTTTGCGACCCAGCTTTGATCTGCACCACCTTGGGTTTTCACCAGCAGCGCTTAGATGCTACGAATGGAAAACATGCATGGCTATCCAAAAATCCTGATTTCCGAAACCCGTAATCGAAACAAGCTTGGAACACCAAGCTCTGCACTATCGGAGACAACGGGTTCGGATACTCAGTCACCAGTTTGAAATTTCGGATAGCCAGAGCAAACAGCTTTGGATACTGAAGGTCTTTCCGGTCGTCATACATAATAGAGCGCCAGCACTAAACAGTGCACATGTTTAGGCGCTGGTTGCCGGCCGACATTATTGCTATACGCTCTTTGAAAAGAGGGCTACGCTAGATCCGCTTCCTGGTGACGCGTCTACTGCATGTAGCTTGGTTCTGTGAGGCAACAAACGGAGGCGTGTGTATCGTCACAAGAGCTGACTTGTGATCTCACAATGCACTTCCGCCCTGGAACAAAGGAGTAGATCTGTCTGTGCAGTTACTAATGTCTGCAAAACGAAACCCAACGACAAGAAATGAATGTTCTGGGTCAGCGCCGCCCCATCTGCGCTTTTCAATTGAAACAGCGCAAGTGAACGGGTTCTGAATTCCGATACATGGCTAGCTTTCAGTTTCACTCACGCTATCGCTTGGCATGCCTGGAACTCCGCAACTCCAAGCCCGAACTCGTCAGATTTCGCTTTCTGGCAATTACTTTCGAGTTTCCACTCTCAAAAACACCGCCTCAATACAAATCTGTTCACTGCAAAGCAGTTTCTGCAAGTGTACAGTATATTCTCTGTTCGTGCAAAAACATAGGTCAGGTAAGGTAGCGCTGCATAGCAAGTTTAAGAGCTTACTGAAACTGCAGTGTGTGATAAGGACTAGTCTAAGCCAAATTAATGTGATACTCGCAATTCCAGCACGATAGCTGGTTGACTCTGCTAAATGTTTTCATTCAATGCAAGAACATGACAGGTTCTAGAAGACAATGTCGCTTTCGAAGAACGAAATTCACCTTGAGACCCTAAACCAGCTATGTCCAACCCAAATGGCTTACAGAGCCAAAAATTATGTCACTATCTTAGCCAGGGCCTCACACTGAAAGACACATTAATGAGGTCTGTACATTGAATGGCTTAGCTTAAGACAATGTCCTGAAAGCGTTTGAATCCCAACTGCAGTGGTAAGAGACGTGGAAGTGGCACTGGGTACTACCTGCATCAAAAAAGACCAATTCAAGATTATCAAAATAAAGACTGGTTGTCAGTATGTAGGGTACTTTCACTACAGCTGAAACCTTAAACTGGGCCGCATAAAACCTTCGACTGGCCGCATGCGGCCCGCGGGTTGGACATGGCTGCCTTAAACTCATGTTATACAGTCAATCTATTTACACTTGTTCTCAATTAGGCGGAAAAACGGGCGACATTGCTCAGTGATAATTCATACTAACAATGCGAACACGAAGCAACCTTTCTCAGATAAGGGCAGGGTGTGAGGATGACACCAGTATGACTGTCACAGGGTCGAATAAAAACATTTAAAATACATGCTTCAGATGGAGAACTTCGGTATTTTTGGTGACACTAACATAAAATCCAAAATGGTACACGAAAAGCGGAAGTGCTGAACAGCCTTGTAATGAAAATCACGGCCAAAGAAAACGATACAAATGACATATTGCAAACGTTTCGGAGTTATCGAAACGTTTTCAATATGTCATTTGTATCGTTTTCTTTGGCCGTGATTTTCATTATAAAAATCAAAGACCTTTGTGAACCACGCACAGTATGTGCTTCCTGATGCACAAGCCGCAACAAAAAATGTTTTATCGCGAGACATTTTTATCTGCGACGTTCAATTCACAAATGATGATGAACGTAACCCTACAGTTATTGACATGCAGGATTCAGACATTAGAGGATCATTACGAAGCACATCCATACTCGCAAGGCAAGCAAGCACGAAACAAAGAGAGAATAAACAGAAAGCAAAGAAAAACCTGGAATGCTCAGGCTAATTTGTAAATTGAAAAATTAACCACGAAGTTTTGCAGTGACGTCCCTAGGCTCACAAATTGTGGACCGTTGCAACCGAGCGAAAAAGCAAAATGAAAGTAAAAGAAAGACGTTCTTCAAATCAAACAAAAATTATATAGGAAAAATGTGGAAACATTAAATTTCAGGTTGAAACAATGCTTCTTTAAAAAATAATCCTTATAAAAATTTCGCAGCAATACAGCATATGAAGTGCAATTTTCAATGAAATGCGTGTTGCTGCCAACTGCATATGTTTTCTACCTTTTTTTTTTCAGTCGCATATATAGGCCATTTTGCACGTATTTTTAAACATTGATGATAATTTTTCACTGCAAAAACCGGCAGTCCCCACCATAACCAAACCTTTGGTAGGGATCTGCACATTGCAGCGTGACCATCTTTTGTACCATACTTATTACCTAAGACCTGATACAATTTCAAACCAAACCAGCTTCCTAAGCTATAAATAGTTAATCAACTTTTTTAGGGATTTCCGGACACAGGCGTGACATTACTAGTGCAGTTAACACAGGCAATTTTTCCGAGCACGGTGGCAACCTATTTGGAACGAAACAGTAAAATACTTCATATTAGGCGACGAGCTTGCACTTCTTCGAAAAACAAATCAATTTCAGCTGTTCGCGATGGATTGACATCGACACAAAAAATCTCAAAACAAGCATGCAATGAACCAAATCCTTACGCATGAGGACCTCCACAAAAATATTTGAATACATCACGCCGCACTGACGTAAGAAACGCGGCACGTCGCAAACACGTAATCAGCTCAAAGGGCCACACCAAAAACTCCAGGAAGAAGTTACACAATGTGTTAGTTATGCCTTTTCTTTGTTTCGTGTTATTTTTCAGTTCGCTAAACGAATGTTATGTCTTGACGACAAAGTTTCCGTCAGGCGATCAGCTGTTTTTTGACACCAGTCAATCATAAGGGGAGTGACATCAAACAGCAGGCGGGTGGCGAGAATGTATTCAGAAAGTTGCACAAATGCCAAGTATAAGTAATTATCAGTTTTTGACACATGCCGATCTGCTTTGATTACGTTTTGCCTGCGCACGATAACAAACCCCTGCGGCCGTCCAGTTTGTGTTTATGCGCTTCACTACGCAAGGAACGAGAAAAAATAAGACCTAATTTTGTTCTTCGCAGCAGCAAGTCTTATCGAAGAAATCGCCGAACTTTGCAGCGTTGAAGTTCGCTGTCTGCAACTTGCACGGCACCGATCGCAAATCCAAACTTAGCAATGACAACCGGGAACAATGCAGTTTGCCCGCACAGTACTGCCAAAGAGCTGTTTGCCGACAAAGCAGGCGCGTATCCGGGCAGAAACAGAGCAAAAATAGAAGAACAGCTGCCCATCCGTGCCAGGTCAACAGTGAGAACTGTGGACGTAAACAGGTTATTCTCAAACGCATGGGGAGCAAATGATTTTCAGACGCTCGTCGCGACTGCCAGCCACCGTGGCAACAACGCCAGAAACGACCGACATGATCATAAACACAGCGATATCAGCAACAGGCGCATTTAACAATCGACAAATACTTCGCAAAGCGTTTTATGCATGTGGACACTCGCGGAAAGAACAGCTCGCCTGCAACCTGCTATCAAATTCACCGTATGACAAACGCCGACCACGCATCTTCTCATGAAAAGGCTTGAACAGCCTACGCAAATCGCACGCGATGGTTAACCGACGTGCAAAGTTCGTCTGTACATACGGCTCGGGCTGTGATCGCACACAGAGACGGCAGTAACTCACATTACCGACTATTCCGCTCGTTCGACGTCACAGAAAGGCAATCAAAGAGCGGAGTGCTCCTCGACGTTTTTTGCGACAGCGCGTGCGCGGAACGAGCGATAACGGAGAAACTGGCGAAGCCCGTAAATGGGTGGAACTTGATTGATGAAAACCGGCTACTGTCGAGCGTACCCACTACATGTGCGAGATGCCGTAACATTTGACTGCGGTTAAAATACTATTTACCAAGCACGCGAGATTGGTATAAGATTTGACGTGAGGCTTGGGCATTTTTACGTTTCATGCGTTGACATTATTGTGGCAAACTAAAGAAAACTACTTTAAAATTAACACTGACGTTTTCAATCTTCTGTGGTTCACGATAATAGGCAATAAGCACCAGTGCATGAAATGTTTCGTCGGCTGGAACGTGAGCGTACAAAGCATTGGCCTAAAACGACCGGTTCACCGAACACCTTGCTTCTAAGTGAGGACGGACGCTTTCAACCACTGAACCTTAAATTAGCGTTTGTGCTTAGACATGGCTCCATCCGCAAAGCTAAATCGCTTATCTATAAATTCTGAAAGCCAGTGCCAAGCTAGAGCACAAAGGAAAATGCACAAAAAGCAACACGATCGAGTCTCTGTCTAGCCAGCTCACTGCAACAATGTCCACAGCTTTGAACCCTGCTCAAATAAACACATTTGCACCTGGTAACTTTCTCGTGGGTGAGCTACAGGTCACTCTGAGAAGTAACTAACATTTCAGGTACCCACCGAAGGTAAACAGTGGCTAAAAATATGAAAAATTGAATATAACAAAGAAGTTTTTCTAAAGAAAATTGACGCAAATGAAACAAGTATAAAAAGTTTGGAAACATTGTGCAAGAATAAAGTTATTTTGCTTGCTTTGGGACTATGACAGCAATAACTATTCGTAGTGCTGAAGATAGCTGCTTGATTATAACAGATTTATACCATGAGGTAAGGATCCTTGTGCCATTTCCTACTCTTAAGCGGCGAAACAAATTCGTTTTTGAACAAAACAGGTTGCATGGTGAAAAAGATAATCCAAGACAGTTTCCCAGATGGTAAAAAGCTGTAATTCAGCTTTAACGAAGCAGCGTGACATCACCACCGGTTTTATTGAATTCCCATCTTTTGTGCGGGCGATCGGTCGTGGACCGAAAAATGCAATGAACCACACAACTTCACAAAAGAATCAATCTTCTTTTTGCTAAACCTCGCTAAGCTTGACGAAACATTTGCAAACTCCTATCTATCAACGCCATGAAACCGAGGACATGCACACTTAAGTTCAACCTACCTGCGTATCCTTGCTCTGTTTCACAACAACGCTATTAGATCTGAATGGTGTTGGAGCGCCAGTGTACCACGTGCTGCCTGAGCGGGATCTGGGCAAGTCCACACCACCGGGCGAGGGGGCAGAAAACGAATCATGTCCATGGAACATTCGTTTTGATCGCTTAAATTCCATTTCGCTACATTTCTTCACACTGGCGTTAATACGATCTGTCCTGATGTTGATGTTACAGATTCGTGCAATTGAAAACAAAGGCACTGGAATCACGTGCTAAACGCAGACAACATTTTCCCACCTCTAATAAGCACAGCCAAGAAAAACGCACTAACACAACGTTTTACAAATCCGAAACAGCACTGTGCCAACCTGCAATGGAAGAAGGCAAACAAACACGACAGGCTTTAGGTTCTCAAGGGCCTCATCGACACCTCAGGGCCAATTTCGCTAAAAACGCCCTCACAACAACGATCGCACACTTTCACACGTTCTACAACCATTTAAAGCGCCTCACAATAATTATGGCCTGTATCATGAGCAACAAAGCGGCGCGCACAGTTGCGGGCGTACGCGCGAAACAGGAAGCGCGAGCAACGTCAGCGCATCATACAAAAGTGGCAAGTGATATGACCAGCGCGACTGGATAACCGGGTGCATTGTGATCACTGCGTGGTCAGCGATGCTGAGGAGTAAAACGGCCAATAACACCAGACGAATGAAGCATCCCCCTCCAGGTAATCACCCACAGGACATACCAACTTACTACCGATTGAATGTTGAGGACGCATACAAGCAAAACGTAGCTTTGTTACTAAACATTTTTGAAAGTTCTTGTTTCATACTGCTTAGGCGAATAGCATTAGAAATCATTAGAAGATCAAGTACAGTTGCCACACCAGCCTGATTGATTTTCAAACACAATCAAAATAACAAAGCAATCGGAGCATTGCACTGACTATGTTTGCTTCATTGCTATCATTTCCGCTTGCCAATCAGACTGCTACGCATATCACAATGGTTAAAAATTTTATATGGCGGAACTGTCTTCTTTTCATCCAGCCCTCTTTTACCAAAGGGTGACACCTAGCGACAACCGCAAAATTCGGAAGTCAAGCGCGGATCTGCGTGCAGAACACTGCACCATTTGATCGTATCAACCAAATTTTCATAAGAACCTCACAATGAAAATCCTCACCCTACAATGCATACCGTGTTCTGCACGCCGCATGCCGCGTACGAAATTCGTGACCTCTTTGATGCATTCCTGCTTCGAAAACTGTTGATTTTCAAGCGCAAAATTAACAAGAGAAACCTCCTCAAAACAAGCACCAGTCCTTGAACTTCGCTAATGATTGCCTAATTCTGATTGAAGAAAAGCAAACAGGAAACGTCAATAAACCCAGCACAATTTTTGCTCAGTTGGAACATAACCCACAAGTTTATCAAAAGCGCGACTCACCCTTGCTTTGCTCACCTGGATGATGATCGATCTGCAGCGACAACATTCATAAAGGACACTTTGCCGCTATAGACAGACACTATACATTATTTATAGTACCACGGAGTCGTTTAAATGTGAGAAAGATAGTTATACGAAAAAAATGAAAAGCGGGTTTCACATTTTCTCACGAGGTCCCTTGCTCTGATCGGGTGAGCACAATTTTGATGGAGCCGCGAGAAAACTTGTTTTTAATTTTAGCGATTCATGGTCACGACATGAGGGCACTGCCAAGCTGAATAGAAAAAAGTGAAATATACGAAATCAGACAAGTCCCAGATTTTCATTTACTGTCAATAAATACAATACAACCAGTCTAATTCAACAATTCCAGCCGTGTAGAAGAACGTCGTAGCTGTTTGCACAGTTAGTGACGTGAAACATTCACATTCAAATCAGCAGAAGCTCGTAAGACCGAACAATTATTTCATCAAACCAAAATTGAAGTATTTTGTTGTTTGAAGCTCTCAGAAAGCAACATGCGTGGATTTTGTCACGAACAGAAACTGACGTCATGGTCAGCGACAGCGGAAGAACCGGATCTGCCTAAAATCTTGGAGCTACTTTCCACCTGTACAAGCGCCAGTTACGTCCAAAAGCAACACTTGGAACTTCCTGGCCGGCACGAAATGATAAAACAAAAAACCTCGCCCGCGCATTCCCCGGTTCACTTGCGTGGGATATTCCACAGAAGAAAAAATTGGTAAGCACTCATTGAACGGCTATAAAAATACATTTAACACCAAAATTGTGTTGTAGCTTGACTTTACAACTGAATTCCACAGTTGTTAAGAAGCAGATGATTGTATAGCACCTGATCAACACAAAAAATATTCGATCGTGAGCACAAAGCAAACAGTATCTTCGACTGTACAACAACGACGCCTCACGTTGCCACGAACACAACCTTTGGTACATACCTTCGGTTTTATCTTTGCAAAAGGAGCTTCCTTGCTGGCATCGGTTGTATCGTATGGCTCTGCGGTTAAAAAGAAACATATTATGAAATACAACGAATGGAAAACAGGAAAGCCACCAAACACTGCATGAAAACGCCAGAATAGTATAGGAAAAAAACACGTCCATATTGCAATTTTGGTAACCAAGTTTTTGATGTAATGCCGTCGGGAACTAGTATATGCAGAACGTGTGCACTAACAACGAATCTAACAAAATCCAAAAAGGCCAGAGTGACACCCTACACTGGTGAATCACGCTTATTCAAGCTATCGAATAGCAGCTACATCACCAACAGTTTCAACCTTTCGCTGATGTATGTTGCTACCAACGAGTTTTTCAACATAAGTAACCGACAAAGACTACAGTACAGAGTAAAGTTTAGTCACGTTTACAGAAATTGGGAGAATGAAATGGAAAATATTGCAATATACTAAACAGCGCTGGCGGTTGCATGCGTCCAAAAACTGGTTGTAGGTTCGTTGTTTACTCAGGAATAGTTCGTTCTAAGCTCAGTTCAAAAGGATAAAAATGATTGAAAAGTGTTGTAGGAATAGTACAAGGGAGCTAACCAGACTTTCCCAACAAACAAGCATTTACTGAAAACTAGTTTGGTAAGTCCTAAAGTTTATTTGATGAGGGAAAAACAAACATTGCCGGCAAATAGTGCTCATGGTCATCGCAATCGAAACCTACAATTAAAACACTCCAGCTGGATAAAAACGTTTACACCGCGTTCACTCAGCAGCACAAACACACGGACTCCACAATATTGCTTTCTTGTATGGTACAATCAAGAAGTTAACGAAAATGGAATGGATTCGACAATACCTGATATCAATATTTTGATTCAAGTACGTCTCAACACTGAACAGGAGTTGCGTCTCTAAACAACAGGCTCAAATAACAAAAACCCCTGAAAATGTGAATACACAAGCGTTAGTTGCATTGTTAAGGAGAACTTAACCCACACAGGCCTCAAAGTGCATTTCTGCAACAGATTGCACCAATTATACCGCCTTGAAATATAGCAAATGGCGATCCGCATCTACGTCTACCCAGGTACTACTGCAAAATAACAGCCCATGCCTGTTTCATCGAAAACTGACTAAAATCACACTAAAAGTTGGTTAACCCCTTATACTCGCCACAAACGGCACATTCGATGGATCGCTTTCTACGCAGTTATACACCTAGACACGGAACTAATGAACTGAAACCAGCTGCAATCTAGCCTGTAATATCTGCATGAGCGTGAACGTCACGTAATTCCAGGTTAGGGATGTTTTGTCTTTTACTTAAGGTTACCAGCTGCTGGATTGCAAACGCGTGACACCACTCAGAAAGATGAGGTGTAGAAAGGCGATCTGTTATGCAGCATCTTCAGCCTGTCCTTGCCTCGGTAAAACATACTGTTTACCAGGCTAACTAGTGCAAACACTAGCTACTTTCATCTGTAAACCCGTAGCATCGCATCAGGGATGCATTGAATTTATTATCAACGTCAGCGGATGTCGCCGAGTGGAAATCAAAGCATATCAACTCAGGCGAACGTCAAGACCCTTTGACGGAAGGATCATTTCGCCCAAATAACATGTCCACTACATTATCATCACCTTATTTAGAACAGGAATGAAAAAGCTACATGTCGCAAGATAATCGGGGCTTAAAACGCTTACAAGAATTGGTGCCTGCCAGAAACAAAGCTCTACAAATCTGAGCTATTCAAACCAAATTTTGGACAAAACCTTGGCAACAACTCATGCACGTTTTGGAAAGGCATAAGAAAAGCACGAAGAACTTGACTTCGCCTCATAGCTTTCGAATCACGTCTGGATTTTGCATCAAGAAAAACAACAAACTTGAAAAAAGCGACTTCAAAACTTCTTCAATAAGAGGATCTGCAGGTCTGGCTGAAAAAAACCATAATATCCGGAACATGTGCATTAGCTGCGGTTTTTGGAACATGTTTTATTGCAAAACCAGCATGAAATGGCGCACAATCAACCTCTAGGTGCGCAACTAGCTCAGCAGCCGAAGGAAATTACAAAATGATGGTGGAGCTTGGAAAATCAGTAACTACTAATGTTTCTTAAATTTCCACTACCTTCACAAAAGTCTTCAACGCTTTTTTTTGCACACAAAGCATTTTTGGGTGCACAGCTTTGTATAATGGAGATCTTGTCAAGTGCACAGCGAACAACCATTCCATACGGGTCATATCGTATGGTCGATACAATATAGGTCAAGCACTATCTATTATGAAATTGTTTCATGTTAACAAGTACAAGTTTCATTCACTGTTGTAAACCGGATGGAATTTCTAGCGCTGGCCGCACATAGACATTAGAAATTTTGCCGCCCCGTTTTCACCCATGAGGACAATCTTGTCTAGAACGGGTACTGTAAAATGTCCAAGAATAGCAACTCAAAAAAAACTTTCGACAAAACTTTGCTGCCCTGGGGTGTAGCCTCGAAAGCCTATATGAGAAATGCGGGTCTGGTTGTACACCTAGCTTGCCATGCAACGGCTATATCGATCCTTGACAAAGAACATAATCACTGACACAAATTAATCGTTAAGAAACTAATTTCTAACATTAACAAGTCACTGACTTGATTGTCTTTACAAATTTCTACTATCACTATAATACATGCCCGTTACAGAAGCACTATTTGACCACAATCGGCAGCAGTCCCCTACGCTACTATCTATGGAATTTTACCACCAGTAATGTAAATTGTTGGTTACCACTTCTGACCACCCGCGTTGCACCTCACAGGAACGATCACGCTGTTTGAAACCTTTCAGTATTATCAGACAGGAATCAGCTAACTAACGACATATGCTCTGCTTAACGAGACTGCCTGAAGCGTGCAATCATTTCGCAGTTCGCAGTTCTTATAAAACCCTGCGCGACGAAGCATAATACTGGAACCTGCAATTGCATTTATTGCCGCAAAGAGAATTTGCCAGACAAACGGTTACTGAAACAATTTTATCAGCACTTGGAATAGCAACCCTTGTACTCCATCCTGAAACTATTCGGTATAGTGCAGCGCCTCGACACTAAAAAAAATCAGATGTAAGAACATTAGAAATGGAGCTTTCAATACCACACCGTATAGACGGGACGTCAAGAAGTTGTGAAACTGTTAAAGACGAAAATGGATGGGGAACTCACTTCAAGGATCCTTAAAAATCAAAAATCAAATTTACAGCGACATATCAAGTTGACTTGCGGATCGGAAGTGAAAAAGTACTCTAACGGCGATTCGTTGCGAGCTGTGTAGTCGCAACTTCGAGACAACACTGACCTGCTGACGCAGAGCGGTTGGGATTTGGTGATTGAATACAACCACAGAGTGTAACTGTAAAGTGGCAAAGTATGTATCGCATCTGTTTAAGGTCAGAGGCGCATCTTGTGCGAAGGATTAGGTTAAACATCACTGTGACAGAAATAAGCATTTACTTTTCGCAACTGTTGCTGAATCCACAAAATCCACTGAATCCACATACGAAATTAAACGGCAGGTAATACAAAAGAATAACAAGGATTGGCTTTCTTGGCAAGCAATGAAAGCACTTCACTGCATTGGAACATCTATATTTCTTAATTCAAAACATTTCTTGCTAATTTTTAAAACAAACGCAACTAGTGAGCATCACTAATGTTGCACTTTTTATTCTCGCAACAGCACTTTCTGGGGTTTCGAGTCTTGAAAAACTGGTTAGAGGAAATCTAAATAGCTAACTGTACGAAGGTAATTACATCATTCCTAACACAGTCTGCAAACCTGTTTCAGTTCCTCTTTCTCTTTCTAGAAATATAAAAGTTTACCATACTAGGCAAAGCCTTCTCCACACTGCAGGGTTACTTTCAGCAGCAAATTAATAATGCGGGGCAGCGTTCCGGCAAGACAGGTATTTAATCACTTGCCGCACAGAGCAGTTACATGAGTTGCATCAAGAGTCAGTCTGTAACAACAGACAAGCAGTAAGCGAGCTAAGGGCTTTTCTCCAACAACGCACAACTCACTGCCGTTCGGTTTAATCGCTTCGCCAGCCCCACCACCGTGCCAATAGTTACACTTGGTCGACGAAACAAAACGGGAGAGTCAAGTGCGGCCACTACGACGACTCCGCTGCTTATGATTGCGTTCTACATGTGGAATAAACTTTCTGGACTACCTTGTTCTATTAACTCGATCCTGAATCTTGACAAACGCACTCACTTTGTTCCACCTATGGGTGCACAAAAGTTTCCGAAATGACAGCAAAAACAACTCGCACCCGCTAAGGCTGAACTGCGGCCCAAGCTTCGAATTGTGTTCCTAATTTCAACGGCAGATCACTGAACTAGAAAATGCCAGTTGACAAAGGCCATAAACCCATTGTAAGAGAGCGCTTGAACGTCAGCGACCATGTGGTCTGTTTCGCGACGAGCACACTCATTGAAAGCATTCGAATCACAACAAGGACAGCGCGATTCTGCTTGCGCTGGAAAACAAATACGATGGGCGATGAGAGTGCTGACGACAGCGGCGGGAGGTTAGCCAAGGCATGTCAATATTTGCACAGAGCAGAGCACGGCAACGATCAATTACGTTTTACATCTACAATCAGTGTCCGTGCCGGGAGGGGCGCTTTTAGCTGCGGTGATCTGCCGACCTGAAATGCTACTCTATCGTACTTACTGCGACCAGCCCTCCGCTGCTGTGACTGTAAGGGCGCTTGAAATACCAACACAATGACGTTTTCAATGCTTGCGGCACAGCTTCATAAGAGTCAGCATTAATTCATTTCCAGGGAGGAATTCATAAAGTACCATGACACAGACAATCGTTTGCACACACTACCTTTACCACCGGCTAATCGTCAGCACATTTTCTTCGTTTCCAAAAAAATCGCCGAAACAGCTTTGCGGAGCAAAGACCAATTAAGAGAAAAACGACATTGAGCGTCTGCCGAGTCGCCGCAATAAAATTCGCAGCATCAACTGATAAGGAATTCCCCGCATGTTGTGGCATCTCAGCCGATCCGCAGCGCAGTGCGTGATCGCGGTCGCCGCGCCCAGGCAACAAACAAAAAGTACGCTTTTTGTAGCGAAAAAATGGTAAATAAGCCTTGCGCCTCGACCGTCATCTTAAACAACTTGGCTTGTAGGTTTTCGAGAGTAGGCATCTTGAAAAACTGAGCCAGTGCCCAAATTCCAGAGCCGAAAATTCAAAATAGCTGCACGTGTTAAGCAGAACCTTTCTGTATTGGGTTATTTCTAGCTTCAAAAAGTCGAATAACAATGATGACAACAACGCAGCAAACATCATGAGCCACAAGTCCATCCGTGCCAATCGGCCAAACCTGCATGAATACGTCAGTTAGTGACGCAATTGTTATTCACATCCTGCAGCAAAAGTTGCAAAAACCTGCACTGGACGACCGTTCTGTGAGCATCATCCACTGGACTGGTTACGTTTCTCGCACTAAAAACCTCGCCTGTACTATCCCTTACCCATGTACAGCGATGAAAAAAAATTCTGGAATCTGCAACGCGTAGAAAGAAAACCATGTTGTCTCATGTCAGCCACACATCCTCATTATGGAAGTGTTGCGCACCGCAGTTCACGCCGTTAAAAACTAACACTCTGGAACAAGAACAACCTCTGCGTGTTGCACTTGACCGCCTCAACTTGTATAGTACATCACGGCCCAAATGCCACGATGGGTGAGCACGTTTTGTTGTTGCCAATAGACCCAGAACGGTTACCCTTTTCATCAAACTCTAGTGTGGAACCTCGTCAAGCTTGCCAACCAACCCAATCCAATAGAAAAGCACTACATCGACCGACAGTACTTTTAGTTTTCCCTTACCACGTCTGCACAAGCAACAGATAAATCATTCGCCTTTCACATAATCAGGACATATTACTTCGAGTCTTCACAAATATCATTGAACAGCGGCGCGACAATGTGCTTACAAGATAAGCAGGAGCCTGACTCATTGCTGACAATTAGCGAAGCGTGCGCACCAGCTTCAACCTTGGACACACCAGTCTGAAACATTTCAACCTGTCAAGGGCAATCTGTCTTCCAACAATGGCCAAATATCCCGGCTAAACACCAGCTCGGCAGGTACAGTACAATCTTCACGGTCACCTAAAGCTCACCGCGGGAGCGACGCCAAATTCATCGCGCTTTAGTGGACAAGAGTTGCTGTTTTTCAGGACTACCGATAATAAGGACCACCTGGGAGACACGGCGCTTTTTCGCGCGTGCACCGCCACACCTAAGCAGTCAAACGGAGGGATTACCAAGCGGCTACAAAAATGAAATGGCAACACGACTTTCGCTGTTACTCGGCTTGTGATGCATTTTGGTCACGCTTATTAGGATAAGGCCCCCAGCAAGTGCGGTTCGGCTTATTTCAAAGTTTCAGTAACAACCATGAAGCTCCAGATGGGCTTGTAGAGAAACCAATTCGCGACAGAGTGCGACTGCTTTAACGCTCTGGTGCTAACATTTGCAGTTTGGATGCAACGCACGTTGCTTTTTACAGAGTAAGACTTCGACATCGGTTTTCTAAATAGTGGTCATGAACTGGTCCAGGGCTTGCAAAACGCACACATTTCACAGCAACGCGTACGCAGCAATGAGAAAAAGGCAATGAGCCTAAAGCCAGGGGCCTGCGGGCCAAATCCGGCCCACGAAGCCATTTTATCAATAATGAAAAAATAACACATTTACGAAAAACTTGTTTATTTGGTAGAATGTAACATATCCCGGAACACTCACATTACGTGAGATGTCCGGCCTTTGAAATGTTGTGTAATACCCTATGTAGACCTCAGACAAAAAAAATTGGAGATCCTGTTGTAAGCGATTAATGCAACGCATATTGTGCAAGACACCAACGATTAGTCTTACGGTTTCAGTGACACATACAGGATAATTTTGACCGCATTCAACATCTTGCGTTCACACAGTCGAGGAAGATCACAACCAAAAACTGATGCCGGTTTTAAGGAAGCAGTTGTGAAAACGCAACGCGGCAAACTATGCCCCAGGATAAAACACGTCAGCGAAGCAAGGGACAAGAAAAACGTCTTCGCTTTTCGCTCCCTTTTTCTTGCTTTGACACCGCGGGAACTGGTCATTAACACACCTAGACATGTTTCACGTCAGCAATTAAAAAGAGCACATGCACTCAATCAACAGTCATTTCGCATGTCTTTCAAGACTGCCCATTGGAAGTTACATACCCATGGTTCTGTTTTCTGCGATTGGTGAGTTCAGCTAAAAACAGCATTCCAGTTACTTTTATTTACTGGTGCATTTGCCTGCCGCTTCTTGAAGCTATGGGCACATGGGCAACATTCGGCAGCGTTATCTGGTGTGTGCGGCACAACCTGTAACTACTGGTACACCGGAATTTAGATATTGAAAGCCTCTCGAGCAGCTGTTCGTAACCTTTTGATTAATGCGACCCCGACGGAGGGTCAATAAGGTCCCGTGTCCCCTTCACCTGGCTGTCGAAATAATCATCACTCTTCTTCATAGCAGCACCACCATAAGTGTACAAGTAGCTTTTTGCAAGAGCCGTTTCGCCCTAAAAATTTTATCTCTAGACCAATTTACGATTCTAGTTGGGAACAAGAGAATCCTCTGATTTGTATCAAAATAGCCAGATTTTCTGGCGTTTTTCCCAATAAAGTGAAACGCAAAAAAAAGGTAGGTCGTCTACTTTTCAGGAAGCACATTTTAACTCAAAACAGTGCTTCCAACACATTTTGTTACAATATCATTTGCAATTCGGTCAAAATTTCCAAGTGTGCATAAAAATATAACAGTACTCAGAGATCGAGTCCACTAGACCTGATGTGAGAACAAACGCACTGTCGTCTTAAATCAGCGGTTAGCAGGTTCTTGCACACAAGGCCGCCACAGAACGAACAAATAACGAAGTTTTGCAGCCAAGCTTTGCTTTTGTAACCACTTCTACAAATGACCCTAATATCGCCTGTGAGGCGATAAGGATGAAAACGAATTGCGACTTCTCAACAAACACTGAAGAATCCGCTACGTAGCGCTATCCGGACAGGATCAACAGCCGTGAAGCAGTTATGCTGCAAAGACATGCCAACTAACGACACGTGCGTTCTAAAACGGAATGACTTCATGCACTGTTCCATTAGCAAATTATGACTACGAAAGTAATAGTCGTGTGTGGCAGACGCTAGCAATGCACTCAATGGAAAGCTTTCTACAATCAACCCTTTCGCAAAGTTTGCTTTTTGTACATCTGTCATGCGTCCGAAATACCGGTAGACAGAGTGGGCTGTAGACACGAGTTTCACGATATCTATCCATCATGCGGTCGCGACAGCACCTTGGGTATCGCGTTAACACGCTACATCCGGATCATAACACAGTCGCACGCGTTCGCATGGAGACAGGCCGTTACAGGAGAAAACGGACTAATGAACGTGCGCAAGGGATCAAACGTTGACTGAGCCATTACCGTACCTTCATGAGCAGCCGGGCGTGACGTTAGGAAACGTTCGAAAGCCGGAAGAAAAACACAGCTTGAGGTTGACCTTACAATGCCAACTTCCAAACAGCACCAGTGAGGCGAGAAACAGTGGACGGTTGCAAGCTCTTCGGCTTTGGGAGGCGTGAACTTTCGCTTAATCGCCGGATCAATTATCGAAAAAACAAATAACAATCCTAGAAACTAAGTGCATTTTTGCCATGACACTGGCTGGTTTGGTACAACGTTTTCAGCAAGCATGTGTGATAAGGGCCGCTGAGGTGTCTTCGTCAATTTTTTTACAACTTCAATAAGCGGAAGCTGAAAATGCAAGGAGAAAGCAGTACAAGGTTCGTCAAAGCTCAGGTTTGTGGAGTTCAAAGAACAGCTTGAGCATCCATCGGATGACTGTACATGTCATACAATAGGTGAATCACAAACATACCGCACATCGGCAACGAATAGCGTTCTTGTCAGTAAATTTTTGGCATCGGAAACAGAACAACGGTACTGGGTCAAGCGGAGATGTGCTTAAATCAGCGTCAAGCCTGACACAATGACAACGGAAACGACAACTCAGGGCAAGCTCATGGTTGTGTTTCTAAAGTGACGCAACGGACAAAGAAGTTGATGCCGTGGCACGAGCGCGGGAAACAACCTCTTAAATGAACGACAATTCTTCGGAAGGCATGGCCGATCACCGGCAAAGTTTAAGTCACGTTCGCGAGCAATGTTGCAGCGGTTCCACCACTACTTCAGGCTTAAGTTTGTGCTTCAAAATCCACGCAGTTCTCCGCTTAAAGGTTCAAGCTAACAATGGCACAAACCTATAATCCTGACCACAGACATCAAGCAGCCCAAGAGAAAGTGGAAGTATTGCAAATGACAAAATTATTCAGGAGTGCCAACTGAGAAAATCGCCTGGAGACAACGCTCAGCAAGCAAGGCGAACAAGGAAAGTTTTTTATTTACCGTAATTACCGATATTTTTCAAGGGTGGCATCATCCTTCGCTTTACGCTGTAGCAAATGCGAACGCAGCGTTCAGCAAACAAAGCAAATATGTCATAAAACTTTAAAAACGCGCGTTTCGCCAACAGCCTCATCTACTGGGATGCCATGTGTAGAAGGTAAGCTTACGTGAACAGGCGCGACGCGCTTGCGACGTTCCACACGCCACAGCCACAAAGTACGCCACAGAGGGCAGGGTTGAGGTTTCAGGACGAAATAAAAATCCAGGCATTTCTTCAACAAACCCTGGATTTTTCGGGATTAACAAAATTGGATAAACTACACACACAAGTTATTTATTCCTTACAATATTGACATGTACTCAGGAGCGCATCAAGAGTGTTGTCAATAAGGCTGCTCCTGATTTTACTTACAAAGTAGCCAAACTCCGAGAAAGCGTGTCCAGTCTCAACTGATGTATAAGCTTGACAGCTTTGAGTGCTTCACACAACTTTTTAGGTTGTCTGGTGTTTTTTGCTTGTCTCGTATAACTGCATTTCTTCCTGCACCACACGAGAGCTGGTATCACTGCTTTGTGCTGTTTTACTTTCATCTTCAAACCAATCTAGCCAAGACCTCGCTGACCTCCACTCGAAATTGTCATCCAGCAGCAGTTATTACGACACTTACGTACATTATTAGACTTGAACATCGTGAAAAATGACGAGATTACATAATGACTTCCAAAATCATCAGATCTAGTGAAAAATCACTTGGTTAGAGTGATCGCAACGTTTTTAGTAACTTGCTACACATATTGCGATTGTCCAATGAAGTGTTACGAGATAGTCAGTATTTGAGATTATTGCAATGCTGAGGTCATCATGACAGTGGCGCCTCTTTATGCCCAAGTTAGCAGAGTTGTTTTGTGAAACCACTCTAAATTTTAAATCATCCACAAAGTCATGCGATATGGCACCGCCTTGATGTTCATAGATACCTTCTTGAAATATCGGTATTTTAATTGAATTAATCCTAAGGTCGAGACTACAAAATCGGGTTTCAATCCTGGCATTTTCCAAGATGGCAACGCTAGCGGGGGGTCGGCCAGCGTCACAAAGCAATCGTTTAAAAAGCGCGAAGACTACACAGACTGATTCTACGGCCATTCAAAGCTCGTTTCAAATGATATGGGGTATCTCTTTAGCTGATCAGACACGCTGCAGATCTTTTGCAATATGAGAGATGTACAACAAAATAAATGACTTTAAAACTATAAAATATAGTGCTGCATTGGAAAAACAACTACGATCAAAAAAGCACCCAGACCAACGGAGCAGTTACGGAACTTGCTAGCAGAATTTCAAGCGCCAATAACCCACACAATCTAAAGAAATATCAATCAACTCACGATAAACATTGTGCAAAACAGTACGGTGTAGAAAGGGACCAGGACACTATAAAGAACGAATTGTGAGGTGAAAATCAAACAGAGAGGTTGCTACAAAAAATCGACTTTGCTAAGCTGCAGCGATGGTTTACTTTGACCAGGAAGTTTTCCTCACACCATTAAACGTTAAGTGATGAACACAACTTTCCGCTACGCGGTTTCTTCAAAACAATAACAAAACTTTGTGTCCGTTTTCCTGCATCCCACACCGATTTACGTGAAAGTGATTGGCACCACACAAAAACTACTGGAGACAAAATAAGACACCTTCAGAGGCATTTATCATTGAGACCAGTATTTCCATACATGTTTTGGTTAGCGGTACTTTTTCACGCAATCGTATGCTGACGCAACTTCTACCAATGAAAGTGAGAGTTGGCGACTACTTTAGTAATACTTTCTGTCAGGATTTCGCAGTACGTCTGGAAGAACTATCGAACAGCAACCACGAACCTGGCGAAGTTCCCTTGGTCGAACTGATTTAATAGAGCTTTCCATTAGTGACTCCGCGACCACACAGCTAACACTTGCTTATGTCAAATTCAACTATTGTGTTAATTTTACAGTAAAACTTGCTTAGAATATGCTAAAATGATAATGATCTTACGTCCACTAGGCTGTCATCCGGAAACATTTCACTGAGATTTAAATAAGGTACTATATTCTGCGGTTAGGTTTGTAATTTCGAAAGGTTTGCTTTCATACAAAGCAAGTATAGTTGGTTGTAACATCTCCCTTCTTGATTTGAGAGCGTTCTGCATACACCACCGCAACAACGGAACTGCACAATAACGGATAACATAACCGATGCGATGATAAGTGACTACCACGATAAAATATTAACAGTGATCTAAAGTTTTTTCGCGAACTTTCTCTCAAAACATGTCCAGCATGATTAACACTCAATCTGGGGGTGTAACGAGGGAGAGCAAGGGGAGCACAATTACCCGGGTGCCAAATGATTACGGGGGGGGCGCCAAAAAGTCCCAACAATGTCACAACTACTTTCTTCAATGCAGCACATTTGCTTCCGACATACCTCTGGTTCGAACATGGGGCGCCAAACCTGGTTCTTGCTCCGGGCGCCATTTAACCTCGTTACGCCCCTGCACTCAAAAACCTGTGCAAATATCCGACCTACAATAAGCTTACTGTAACAGAAAATCTATCAAAAGAAATTCTCTGAAAGCAATGAATTAGATGGACGCTGTGATGTTTAGAGTATGTATTTCGCCATTAGGCATCATTAGCTCTGCTAAGTGCGTGAAGAATAAAATAGAATTAAACAAAATCCCCGAAGTATAAAGGTAGCAGCTAAGAAAATTTAACTCTAAAGAAAACGTTGCATTTGCTATTGGCTGAGACCTTGATCATTTTATCTTGTACGAAAATAACGAAATGCTGACAGCTCTTTATTTTAAGGATTACCTCACATCGTGTGACGGTGACGTAGGCAGCACGCCGTGAGAACAGGAGTCGATTGTGATCACGGCGTAAAAATTCTTACGTAATCTAACCATACAGAAATGCGCAAAAGCGTACGCCGAGAGACGACGGTTGCTCTACGGTACAGAAGCATGCCAAACAAGCCTATCTACAACAACTGTACTTCACTATGTTTTGAGAATGACAGCAACTCACAGTCCGACTCCCACGCAGATGTGAAATGAGAACATTACACGTTGTCGGCAAATAAAGTCATTACACTGAGCATGGGTCATCCGCAAGTACTAAAGCGCAGCATCAATACCCGATCGAATTACACAGAACGTCCTTAATAGGTGGAACACCATGGAACTGCGACACTGCATACTCACGTCTCTCCTTCAGTATTAACTACAGCGGTTGGGGCACATCCAAAGCAGTTCTGTTTTCATGCAGATAGCACAGATTAGAGTTAGTAAAACATAGTGATGACAGAAACGACTCGGCGTGACGACAGATGGCAAAACAGGAAACCCTTGGTGGAGCCAGGAGGTTCCATGCTGCTTTTGTCCACATCGAAAACCATATGATGGGTTCCTCGGGAAAAGTTTTGGTGTGACGGCTATCTACAATTGGCATTGAAGCCATTGTATTCCTGTTACGGCAGTGTTAAGTCCAACCGTTCGCCGTGGGTAATGAATTCCTCTTCATAGTTTTGAATTGAAGACTCTCGCAGCCGAGTCGACGAGGGTGTAACTGTTGCAAGCTGAAGGATGAACAGTTTGCTTTATGCGGAGCATTTGTTGCTGCTTGTATCTCCTATCAGTGCCTTGAACATGCACTTGATCGGTTTTCAGCTGCGTGAAATCAAGCTGGAATGAAAAGCGGCACTGAAAAGACCGAGGTATTGTCTTTCCAGAAAACCAGGTCATTGCGCGCTGCAAGTGAGCGGCAATGCGCTGCAGCAGGTGGAGAAGCTCAAGTGCCTTGTTGTGGTGATCACGAGTGACGGAAGACACAACAAGTGGATTGCAAAACAGATTGGATTGATAGAGCAAAGGCAGTATTGCAAGAGTTTCACCGTACCGTGGATTTAACGGAAATTTTCCACAACCGCTGTTTCGGTTTTCAAATCGGTCTGTATTCCGATTCCCACTTGCCGGTATATAGTTATCAATCTGGTAATGACTGAAGGAGTGCTATCTTATGTACAAGCGCCAGGGGGTGGATTTTTGCAGAGGTTCTGGCGTAATCGTTCACGACAAAGCAAGCACCTGTGAAATTTGTAAAACTTCACCCACTTCTCTGAAAAAAGAGATCCCATCTAAGATAGTTCGGTCACGTGACAATAATGGGCTCAAGAAAGGTTGTCAGGGCGAGGTCCTGCTGGCTACACTCAAGGGAAAGCAACCTTGAGACCAACCAAGGACCTGGTGGCCTGGTTACATCTTCGAGCTGGCTTGGTTGCGACTTGCCATGGAGCCAACCGCACTAACAGAAGTTCGTAAAAACCACGAGGTCTTTCGGGACCTACTACGGCTGCGAAAATGAATAAATGGTTGAGAACGGAAGATGACGAACTGCTAATCTCACGCTTAAGCAATAAAAAGATAAAAACGCGTAGCATGACGGATTTTGTATTTGCCACGCTAGGCGTTTCTCTGATAACATACAAACAAACGGAGTAAGTGTAGTTTTATCTGACAGTCTCCGTCCGCCACCTGCTAGAAAATAGATTTTCATCCAGAGGTTGAAGGCTGCTGGACAACAGCTACTACCTTACATAAAACTGAAGTATAAGCAAAAGACCAAAGAACTTGCCAAAGTGACGTCGCAACTTACGAAGTGATACTTTTTCTAAATTTGGGCAAGTGTCCGGGTATGTTGAGACATATACTGTGAATACAATTAATATTTGTTCTGACTTTGTTTCTTTGCTGGCATTTGAAAGTCAGGTCTAACATGTAGGATCCTAATGGCAATAAGTTTCCGTTTCTGCAGCCGGTCACTGTGTCTTTAAAACTATCAAATGTTTACAGACTTCTAGCTAAGCCCGAGATCCTGAAACGCAACAAGGAAATTCAGTAGCCAAAAAAAAAAATTAATTTGCTCGAGCTTTTTCAGCAGCTGCGCCTCCGCACCACCCTGGGTCGGCAAACCCAGGTGTTCAAAAACCGATCTGAACTGTTTACCATAGAATACCGGGAACTACAAAACACTTTTGACATTTACGATGTATACAACACCGCATCTATCTATTTTTACCAGCATGCTATGTATAGCAGGGGTGTGTAACCATGCAGCACTGCCGGGCCAAATGCACATAACGAGACTGGTCCACGGGCCACAGCTGTATGTGTCAAGCTTTGCGGGGTAGACCACTCGCTGGCCACCCACGAAAGATTGGCAATGCCCTTTTGAAATCTGGACCTTTCCGCGGCCCACAAAATTTCAGCTCCCGGGCCACCTTTGACCCGCGGTCCACGTGTTGCCAGAGGCGGATCCAGGGGGGCGATTGGGGCGATCGCGATCGACCCCCCCTAAAACCTACGAAAGTAACTTTTTCACTATGACTTTGTACAACTCGGAAAACAGCATTCGCGATATAAGGCCATTTTGCTGTCCATTGTTTTGTCACAGCAGTGTTGCGAAGTCTACTTCATGTCTCTTACAGTAGTGAACTCGTAATGAGACTTCACTGCACAATATTACTGAAATCGCCCCCCCTAACTTACTGGCTGGATCCGCCCCTGCGTGTTGCAAACCCCTGATGTATAGCATAAAACCTCTACTGACATGGAGTCCAAACCTCAAGCACTATTTAAACACGTTGTATTTCAATGTTGAAAGATTACCATATTCTCCAAATTTAGCATTCCATTTAAAAGAGCAACGATCTAAGATTAAAATAAGTTTAAAAATTAAATACTCATTTTGTAAAGACACCAGAATCAGCAGCAGATGAAAAAGCCACATGCTGTCTGGAACTACGGCTTGCCCACCTCTGAGTCCATAAGTTTGATAAGCAGAAATCAATAAATAAACCAATAAATGAGTTAATGCGCTATCAAAATTTTTACCACAACCTTCACAACGCGAAGGTCAACAAGGACCACTTAAGTAAACCGACACGTTAGTCCTGGATGCATCTTATCGTAGTAGCAAATTCGTACAAATTACAGCAATCTCATATTACGAACAAAAGTTTTAGGAGGAAAAGTACCGGTTTCCTACAGCGTACCCTTGCGTTGCGGTTCTCGTTACTATATTACGTCGAGGTAAAACAACGGAAAACAGTGCATGCAAAGTTCCAAACCCTTTACAATACTCACTTAAACGACCGCCTAAGAAACATCAAACGTTTTGGATCATCTTTGGGTCGTTTACAAACGCTTCTAGCCTAGATTTGGTTGGCGGCTCGCTCACAATGCAAGGGGCTATGTATGTCGTCACGACAAGGTGGCATTAAGAGAAATATTATAGTTACTGCAGTTTTCCCTCACTCATTGATGGAAAATGTTTCAACAAACGAAGTAGAAACACGTTGCGTTCAATCAGTGCCATGTTCACATCAAAATTCAATCGCTTGGGACTAATCGACACCCCGAATCAAAACAGCTTTGCAATATTAATTTTTTCTAAATAGTCGTGTCAGGAAAAATAACGCGCGCACGCTTTACGTGTATCGTTCCGCTTCATGCAGGAACAAAAAGTTGTCATTCATTACGTCTCAAACAAGAGGAATGTTCCCTTCAAAATGATTTTGTCTCGCTGAAGGTAGATTTACTGACGTACAACCACGAATGATTAAATTTAGCCAGTTTTGAAACTTGTCAACTCACCGCGTTTCCTAGGTCGGGGTAGAGTTACGGCGTTACGACCGTCCCACGTGACAAACACGTCCTCCTCCTCTTTCGTTTCATCATACACGTTATCCACACAACGCACCGAGTCTTCCTCTTCAGATGCAGAATACGCAACGCGAGTCACCCTGCTTGCAATGAGGGCTTGCGCTCTACGCTGCTGCCGCGGCGAAATGGCGCCATTAATCGATTTGAGGATACTTTGCGGGTCCTCGTCTTTGCGCGACGCGCGCGATAGTCGAGTCGGACTGAGCGGCAATGACGACGAATTCCGAGATGCACCGCTGGAATTCCTCGACAGCACTCGTGATCGGCCGTCAGAGCTTTCGCTGCTAAGACCGTCAAAGTCGCCGGTGGAATCATTATAATCCGACGCCATCGAGTTACGGCGACTTGAGCGATCCCCACATTGTATTTCAATGAATTCTGAATTATCTCCTTGGTCAGGATAAAGACCAATGGAGCTGCTTTCTTCGTAAGCTCCAGTTCCTCCATTCCAAGCCGCTACGTCCTTGTTTGGAGTGAAGGTACTCTCGTCCAACTCGGCACGTCGCCTCCGTCTTAGCCTACCCAAAGTTCCAAAATTTGAAACTTTTTTTGGGCATTTCGGAGAACTTTTTCCCGGGGAGCGTGAATCTGGAACAGGTGATGACCTTCTCCAGCTCCAGGTGTGATAGCTCCGCTTTGCTTTCGGTATTTTAAAAGTCGTTGTGTCGTTGACCGTGAAAGGCGGAGTGAGAAGATCGGAAGAGTTGCTGCGCTCGTACTGGCTCTTGGTCGAATGATTGCGTGGCCGCTTGCCTTTCAGATAATCCACAATGCTACTGTTGGAACGGCTTCTTCGTTCTTCCTCGTCTGATTCGTCTTTGTTTCGACCTTGAAACACTTGCATCAAGGCAACGCCCGCCTTTTTACGTATTCTCATGCCCACTTCGGACGGTAACCCATTGACAGTTGAAGCTCTGTGCCGGCCGTCCATCATAGTAGGGTCTTATTCAAATTGCCACATTTAATGTTTATTTTTATCTTACTAAGCTGTTCAGAAGCTGCTCTACAGCAGCGTTGCGTTTGAATTTTGTTGTATATTTCTTTTTATCAGGCCCTAAACTACAACAGCAGAGATTAAAAGTGGTTATCATCCAGCGGCATTGAAATAAATGAAACCAAAGTAAACGAACAAAAAAATGGTAAACGCGTCCAAGTTAGAAAAACGTGAACTCAAAAAGACGAAAATAGCTTGCTTTGCTCTTTGTCAAGGCCAGTGACCTTTTCCTATGCTACGAACCATCACGATTTACAATCAAAACACATTTCAATAAATGAACCAAAGTCAGAGTTTTGATTGTCAGATAAAGGAACCTAAAAATGAACAGAAATGCAAGAACGTGACGAATTTTCTTGGATTGCAACGCGCCAGCGCTCATACCAAACTCCCTCATGTCTAAGCTTGCTGCTTCTTCACACCTTGTTCAAGGCTTCCTACCAGTTTCACAAAGACGAAGTCAATCGATAAGAAGAAAAATTATGTTGAATCTTATGAAAGCAAGTTGAGATATATTGAGTTGTGCTACGGAATTCAGATCGAATTTGAACTTATTTATCTTTCTTCTTGCTGTGGAATACTGCCTGTTACCAAATGCAGCTCTCCCATTACAAATATTTCTATATTTGCACTCGACCTCACAATCACATTTATCCGACACTGCAAATGGCACATGTGATTGTGATTTCACACATACACCGGAAAAACGCGACCTACTGCCTATCAACTGTTGTTACGCTTGCTCAGGTGACAAGCAGCAGTGCAGTTTGAATTTACTGTACCACTAGTTTATAGTTTGGACTCGACTTGCGCTTTAAAGATGACAGCACAGATGGCAAAAATACCACCCACTGATAACCTTTATTTCTCCACTGAAAGCAACAAGGAATTTAGGCACCTAACGCACTGAACAAAGGTTTTCACCTTAGTGAATGCAACTTGTGTTTGCAGACTTCGTTACGACATGATGTAACACAAGTCCAATAATTTGGCATAATTACTTTACTTTCGCGGTTTAAACTATATGAATTTAGTGGCGAAACTGTTTTTAGGCAAAATTACTTTTCACCACCATTTCTGCAAATTAATCATCCATGTAGGCGCTTACACTCCTATTAGCAATTCATTTCAAATTTCAGTTTAAATTGGACTTGTTCTGAGAGTGCACAAATTGACTCCACTATACGTTAGACGCAAGGCTGAACACAACTAATTGGAACTTACGGAAGCATGGCGCGAAAGAGCTTAGGATCGCAAAATCTATATTCACCAGCTTCTTTGAAAGTACACAAAAACGAAGCATTCTTTCCCTTTTCTTAGCTACGTAACCACTTAGGCTGGGACATCGCTTGAACCAAGGATTTGCACAAGTCTGCTCTGACACCTCAAAGGATGTATTTTCCGTGCGCTATATAGTGTCTCAGTACAACCGCACTAATAAGTTGCACAGTCTTATTAAATATGCACTTTGTGATAACGTCATTCCAGAACTTTCTGTTTCTCTCAATCGAAACTGCTTCCTCATGTCGGACCACTTACAAAGCACTTCGCAATACAATACAAATTACCGTGCTAACAAACAACTGGCCGACTTGGTCCTTATTCAAAATCCCCTCATCCGCTCGGAACCTGCCAAATAATCCAGTGCTGAGCTCCGCGTCCTTTCGATTCAACAAACAGGTTCGCAAAACACTTAACTAGTTAAATTGCTCCTACAAATTCCAGCACGATTTTTCGGGCCTTATGAAAATTAAGTTTTTGCACAAGACGCACTGGAACTACAGTATGTAAGCATGTTTACCGCCAGTAACACTAACACACCAAAAACTATAAAAAAACATACGATCAAAACGAACTATCATCCTTGTTCTTGCAATTGACGCAGTATCTGGTATTTTGTTGGGAACGGGTACTTTCCTTAAGGTGAAGTAACTATCGTTAAAGTTGCCTTGTCATCATAAATTTGAAAAATAAAGTCTATTTTTGGGGGCAAAACACCTTTTCCCCAAATAAACTTGAAACACTGGCACTACTACAATCGCTCACAGAAATGCAGAAACGATGGCAAGCGAGAGAAAGCGACTCCTTTCCATGCAACCAACCAGCAGATAGCAAACAGTTCTCTCGCAACGACTTGTTCATGGCTCGCTGGCAACGGAACCAGTCAGGCAGGAAAATGTAATCAGCTGAACTGTGATTTGCACACGTAACTATCTGCACCCACCCAATGCAGACACAAGCTTCAACTGTTTAAAAACATGCACGATGTTCAAGCAACGGTAGTAGCTGCAGCGTTTATCACAGGAAAATGAAAAAGGAGAACATTTACTTTCCAAAGTAATGGCGCAGCCATTGAAAACGGCGACTAATCGCAGCGTTACGCAGAGACGACCGGAACGACCTCAACTCAACCTGTGAGTCCTTGCTGCGTGGCATTATCACTTGTTATAACCAAAGCCGGTCTTCACTCACAAAGTGCGCGCTGAATGAGCAAGTTTTCGATATTTCGAGAGAAGCTGTCGCCCCAGGCGCACAACAAAGTTGAGCTTGTGGTGGGCGACTTTCGTCACAGCGGGTGAGCTAAAAAGCATAAAGAACAACCACACGCGACTCTGATTCGGGATATAGGCTGCTGTGCAATGTCATGCCAACACAGAAATACCGAAAATACATACGCGTCAGTGATCGCGCTATTGTTTGCGTTCAATAGCCACTAGCGCACAATTAACAGTACAGTACAATGTACCAACCGCAAACATGCAATTGAGCGAATAACTGTACTTTTAGTCAACTTGTTGAAACCACGTGCTGACCACTGTTTTGATGAGATTCAAGCAACAGTTATATTTTTGAGAAATGAAGATTATAAGGATTGCTTTAACGAGACTATTTCTCTAAAACCTTTTTTACGTAATTCATGTCTATGCCTGTAATTTAAACACGTTTTTACTTTTTGAATAGAAACGCTCGGACTAAGGTTTCCAGTCACGTGCTGACAAACAGCTAAAATCAGGGCGAGGATGAAAGCCGCACAAACGCTGCGCACGTCACAAAGTGAACGTTAAAGGTGGTCATGCGTCAACAGTTTCACGTTGGAGGATGAAACTTACGATCGCAAGGCGGTTTCAACAAGTAAAGGTTACTGTTTAACAAAGGTGGGTCTGCAGCAGGACAGAGTGCGCTGGTCTGTAGCTTTTTTGCTTCATTGCGAAATATGACAAAAGTTAACAAGGCTACCACAAAGTAACACCTTCTTGAAACTTAAACTATAAAGTTAGTGATAAAATACGCTGCAGTATTATCGTAAAACGTTGCAGCACGAACACTTTAACTTGTTGGCATCAAAACCTAGATTTGGATCATTTGTTTAATTTCGTCAACTGCTCATTAAACAGTTACTATACTACTATTCATGACAAATTTGCTCCGCCGGTTTATTTTGCGTAATTCAAACAGCGATTGACATTTTCCATCATTGTTGGAAAAGTACACGATAAGTACACCAGTGAGTTGCATGTATAGAATATGTGTCACTGCTATCGAAGTCAACTATCAACAAAATGAACCAAGATAACTCGACACAACTACACGGGGCAGAGAAAGAACGATGTCAAAACTGAAGTATTCCTCGTCTGTACTTCGAAGTCCAAACTTTCACTAATGCGAGGTTATCTGGCATGTATAGAGACCACGAGAAAAATATTAACTTTCATGGTTGCTTTGGTAAAACGTCGGCAGTTGGTACCACGTCAACTTGATCAAAAAATCCGTTGGCTGGAGATTGTTTTGCTAACAACGACCGCAGAACACCAATTTCTACATGAGCAACCGTTTACAAGTGGCGTACGAACAAGCCATAGAGCAGCTGCGACCAGAACCGTAGGTGCAATGGAAGGTTACCTTGTCTTAAGCATATCAGCTGGCCTCGCTAGGTATCAGTGAAAGATGCAAAGTTACATCCGAGAACTTCGACAGACGTCACACACATTCGAATTCAAATAAACGTATATGCATTGGACTCCACCTCGTTAAACACTGTTTTTATTATTTACAAAGCAAGTCGGGTGCAGGCCATTTGTCCATAATGACATGGAAACATTTCAGCTAAACCAATACGTCCATCTCTTAAACTCCTGCATTATGACTCCTGTGACGACGACAGAACTGCGTAATTTTCGGTCCGAAAATTCAAACACCCGTTCTAATTAGCGTAGAGTTAAAAAAGTATGTAGAAATGTCATAAGAAACGCCGTAACAAACTGGAGTCTGTTTTAGAAAACAAAGCACAACAGCACGATATGGACACAAGCAAAACTGTATGTTTAATCGACAAAGCGAACTGATATACTAGCATCACAACATGCCAATCAAATTGTGCAATGAGCCTGTGCAGTCAGAAGGGAGACTTACTTCTAATGGGCCTGTAGGAACTGGCTGCAATAATCCGCGCAATCCAGATTTGACTAAATCACTGCAAACACCGAACACTGGCTGCCGAAAGTCCGAGAACTGCGCAAGCTTAGGCAGTTTTGCTGTCGCTTTTCGCATATTTTTGCAAGTATCTTCCCGCAGGTTCGTTTTTGAAAAAAAACAGCACTAGAGAAGTGTTTTAGTTCGGCACTGTGGATTAAATTTAAGGGTTACAATGTCGCGACCACTTGCGTTGGTTACGAAGTACAACAACGTACATACTTGACGTTCTTTCCGTAACAATTAGCAACGACAACGGTTGAAATAGCTCGGTAGAACATTTCCAAAGGCAGCTCCAACTTGTTCTATAAGCACTCCTGCGGCTTGGTTGTTCACACTAAAGTAACGCACCTCGTTCGTCCTAACTTCGAACTCAAAGGTACTATTTTATAGAGACAAACCGAACTAGTCTTTGACTATCGGCAGAAGTTAACCCGTCTTGCAACTACCTATATTAAGGATTATGATCTTCCTACTATATTCATGCCTTCCGTACATGAATTGTTGCCACTCAAGACTGCTTTATATCAACAGACAGTTCAACCCTAAGCGGTTTTCTAAGTACATCAATCGAACAGAATGGCGATTAACTCTTTCACTCGCTCGACCTATCCGCTATCAACCAACCACTTGTCAAACATAGAAATGTCTATGTGATTGCCAGAACTGGATCTCAAACGACAGCAAACTCACGCAGAAGAGCGCAACAGCTAATACACGTTCGAAGATCTGCACGCGTCAGCCTTAATTGAAGCTGCCAGTTTCTCAGCCAACGGTTAGAAGCACGACCTTTTCAAATCCAGTCGCTTTGGGTACAAAATTAAGCGTAAGCTGCCTTTCAGATGCACGCCCAGGGGTGAGGCCTCGGCGCGTGTGTTGACTGCGCCTCCTAGTTAACAAAAGCACGAATTACGGAATGCTGCGTATGACGATGAAAAACGTCAACTGTGGTTCTTTTTACAAGACCAGTCGTCCACATCTAGTTCAACAGTAAAATCGAAGATTTTGCACGCCTATGATTTGCGTGCAAAATCTTCCATTCTACTAAAAACATTTTAATAAACTACAGAGCAAACGTACAGAGAGGAACTTGGCCACTCGAAAACTTAGTATGCCAAAAAATGGAGCTGTAATACTCGCCAACAGTACAAATTAAAGTCTTTACAGCGTTTTCAGGCCGGATAACGCTGATGTTTTTTGTTTTTTTGAATCTGAAAACAACACACCAAGGAAATTTTGCTAAGGAAACATTGCACCAGTAAACCATGCTAATACAACGAATACTGCCTACATGTGTCCACATGGCAAAAAGCCGTCAACCTATTCTGACCAAAATTGAGAACTCCTTGCCCGCAAACAGGAGTCCGTTAGTGTTTGTCAGAAGGTGCTGATCATAAAGCAAAAAAACGAACTGGAAACCTTTTTTTAACTATTCGAACTTAGAAAACCTTAAATAAAATTATGAAGATTTGCACAGTTGTTACAATTTTGGAATAAGACGTGAAAGGAAATTTAGGTCAAACTTAATCAAGAAGTGAAATGCACTGCACGCCATCAGTAGAGGTGAGCAAGAAAAAAGATCAAAAGGGTTTTGTAACCAAAAAGGAAAGACTGATAAACTGAGCTTGTTTAGTGCATCTGCAAAGCGTGTAATCAACCCAAAGAGGTGTTGCGTTGCCAAAAAAATACACAAAAAATACATTACATAACGCTCTGCGTAATTAAAATCGGTGATTCAATTACACCGAATTGCACAGCTGTTCCCTTAGAGCTGGAGTGACCAGACAAAGAAAACCAGAGTCTGCACAACCACGCAATACAGACCACTACTCCGGCAGTGAAAATGTGGAAAACCCTTTTTTCCCAGATTAACTTCAAGACAAGTTTCCCAAATGCCATCGCCAATCTGATAAGTGCATACAATCAAGCAGCAAATGGCACAATGTATCTTCATACAGAATCCGGTTTTTGTGTCCGAGCGTTTACGGCAATGGTCAGTTATGAGAAACGCTTACATACAGTATTACGGAGTACTATCGCACAGGAAGCGGGCGTATGAAGAAATACTTAGCAGTGCACGTTGGCTAATGTAGCTAGTTCTGTTAACGTGCACTAAATTGCTTCTGACGATGCCTCGCAGCCAAGTTTTGCGTTAGAAATATTTTGTAGCGGTTTTTCATTGCACCAGCAAGTGTGGTGCTTTTAGAAAAAAGTGAACACTTTTAGAACTGAATGGGCACGAAGATGAAAACGCCTAATACATGACCGTAGGAAGTAGCGGCTATTACTAAAAAACAAGTACTTTTTCTGACAAGACAAGTTTCACTATCAATATAGATTTTAGGTTGTTTGTGATTTTATGAAAGCACTCGTACATATGCACTGGTTGAAGATGACTTGGAAGCTTCACGATGCGGTTAGCCTGATATCAATACAAAAAATCTTTCACCTGTTCAAGCTCTAATTCACTTCCACTGAAATTAGTGGAGCAAAATCCCAGCCTTGAAATTTCTTATTGGTTATCACAGTGCACAGGCTAGTTTCTTACCACGCCTACTTATCTTTTTTCTGTCTCTGTACTCAAAAGTTTTTAGGTTGTACAGACATGTTCTATCTCTAACTAATTCAATGAACCGATCATTAGATTTCGTGCTCCACTATCTCAGACACTATGCAGTTATAACTAAAGAAACAATCTGTAAGAGCAGAAATGAAGCAGGTATTTGCATACATTGAATTCAGCTGAAGGCACGCCTACAACAGAACTCTGTTAAAAGTCCTTCAAACTAAATGGCTGATTACTGCTGATTTATTGGATAAATTTTAAACTGAAGCACATGACTGAAAATTACATCCAAATTCAGTTGGAAGAAAACACAATTTGGCTCAAATTGGATTTATGACTTCGTAAGTTTAGAAGTGGTACTGTATGTGAATTTCTGTAAAAGTCCAACGTTTTTGTATTTGCCCTAACCTCATTTCAACTAGTTCACCTATTCTTTCTGATGGCGACAATTAAAGCCCCAACTTCAGTACATTACATCTAATGGATACATGCGTGTAACAAGCACAAAGTGATATGTAGTGACCTAACCTTAATGAAAGCAAGACTCTGTTCCTTGTTTGAACAAACCAAGAAGACCATGATATTTTTGTATATAGTGCAAACCCTAAACATGATTGAAACTTACAGGTGCACACTGTTACCAGGTGTCAGCAGATGTTGGTATAACAGGGCAAACATTAACTCACTTAATACTATTTGAATAAGGACCGAGGATGCGTAATTTTACGTGAAATCGATTTCCTATTAAAAATTTGCTAATCGATTTCCTATTAAAATTCGCTGATCTATTCCTTACTTACCCACATTGTGGAGAGTACGTACTTCAATATCTCACTTAGCCCTAAAACACTGCTACATGAGTACCATGATAATGCCTTCGGCACTATCCACTAATCCAGGTAACCTACTTCTGTATGTTAAGTTGTAGTCACGGGCGTAACGAGATTAGGCGGCGCCCGGGGCAAGTAGCAAGTTTAGCGTCCCCATGTTCGAACCTGAGGCCTTTCGGAAGGAAATTTACTGCATTGAAGGAAGTACTTGTGAAATTGTTGGGTCTTTTCGGAGCCACCAGCAGATATTTGGCGCCCCCCGCAGTGATTCGCCGCCCGGGGAATTGTGCCCCCCCCGTCGTTACGCCTCTGGTTGTAGTAGGCCTGCAGTATGGAGCAAATTATTGTTGAATTGACTGAAATAAATTTAATACATGGTGTCAATTCATGTGCATCGCAAACTTGTACTCTGCTACACATTACCGAGCGAAGGAATCGGTCGGTAATGTGCTGCTCCACGGCGATTCCACGTGCAGGTTGCACTTGAACCAATTTTAAGCCTAAAGCCGTGATAAACCGAAAAATTCGCTCCGGATACGGCTAACGGCGCATATGTGAACACCGCCCTTGGCCATAAGCTGATCCGCAGGCCGTAATCGCACTGTGTGAAGACACCTTAACAAACCCAGCCACGCCGACTCCTACTAGGGGAGTGCGAAAATCAATGCGATCGAGCTACTACGTAACAAGGTAGACCAAGCTCCCGAATCCCTGGCACATGTGCAGTATCGAAAAGGCAAACACACTTAACGAACAAACGCCGTGTGCATCACGTCTAGGAGACGGCAAGTGTGTATGTCCGAACATACACACTGCAAACAGCTTTGAAACAGACGAGCCAGACAATGGATGGGGGCCGGCTTTCCACGACTGAGAATAAAAAACCGACGTATTGTGCCATTGAACTGCAGTGCAGTGCACACAGAAAGCGGAAGCAATTAAACCTGCTTGATTGCGGTGACGTATGAGTTTGATGCTGAGGTATGCACGAAAACATTTGCGCACAATACAAGTGATTTGTGAACCGCACCAAGCAAGATACTGACGGGTGATAAGAATGCTTTGTTTACCACATCAATTAAGGCTTTTATACCTTTACGAAGAAACAAATTTTTGGAAGGTGTTTTCCCCTTCAACACAACGTTACACCATTGCACCAACAAGACGCACGGACTTGACTTCAGTCAATGTCCCATACAGCAATGACGGACAGTGCGTAACCAAACCACAAACAGAAACAACCATATAAGTGTATGGTATAATCGCTCCAATTGTCTGCAACTGGAAATATAGGAGGAATGTTCACCGTGCACCAGGCAAACAAGGTTAATCATCAAGCCATGACGTAAAGACTTCTACCTGAACAATCAACATCCATTTGTATCACATAAAAACTTGCAGCAAAACATTTGTTTTTAACATCAACAGCTGTGCTCATGTCATGACAAATAACATGTGTTAGCATTTAAGATAAATTTTAACTAAACACGCTCGTACCTCGGAACTTTCCTTTTTTGTCGAACTTACAATTTGCTTCAATGCACGAATCATACCGCCTAATCTTCACACAACATTACAACATTACTCCTGAGCAGCTAGATGCAATTACGTGCGACATCAGAACGAATGAAATCTCACAGAAGCCTCGCCAAACGTGACCCAATGCAGTGTTTTCAAAACAACCCTCGTATTCGCAAACTAGAATGGACCGTAGTAAAATGTTTGAAAGCTTTGCAGACAAACCGATCAGCTAAGCTTATTTCATGCCGCAGGTGAACGGATGAACCGCACATGTCAGAGCAAAGCCACAATGGTTTATTAGGCACACTGTGCTGTGCTGAAAACCAACCGCTGGTCACCTCATTACTGAATGGTACCTTGCTTGCGATCGCAGTTATGAACTTCCAACAAACGTTGTTTTGCACGGTCACTGGCACACGCACATTACCACTTGTCAAATCAACCTACTCTGCTGCTGCTGCAGCTTAAATTTCGAAGTTACGCCAGAAAAAATTCAAACCGCTTAGTTGCGACTTTCACAACATGCTTCATCGCACGCTCCTTATTCAATCAAGAGTTGAGAAATCTTCGAAAACTCATGCGGTTGCACAGGAAACACTCTGTCAACGAGCCGTTGAGGACTTAACCAGGAACACTCCAATTTATGTCGTGCGCAACGACCTTACGCAAAACATACACGCTGCTTTAGGCACGTGATACGTGAGCAACAACTCTGAAATTAACGGCAAAAACGTTAAAACTCGCCGGATATTCCGGGCATGTTACTTTCGATGACAACCTTGAACATATCTCTTTCCAAGTGGATCTATCTGAAATTCTTGTTTCTTTTCATAACTTCTCCAAAATATTACAGTAAAGTTCTCCGCACCTCTTGAAGATACCTGCGCTGTCTTCTTGAGTATTTTTTTGGCATGATCTGCGGCGCTCCTAGCGATCTACCTTGCATTGGTCACTGTTGTCTGTGCTACATATCCGTGCACTAACACCACGGCAACAATACCAATGAGCCATTAATTAACCTCCCGTCCGTGAAGGGAAACCTTTGTTTTTGCTACGATATTAATTCCTCGTTTATATCCTTGAACTTTTCTTTGGTACCTAAGTTACAGAGATGAGCCTAAACCACGTTTTTCACACGGTCGCTCAACATTTGCTGCGACAATAGCTACAATGTATCGTAAATGACGGTTTAGTGGTTACAGGTAGTTAGATTTGGTGCATTGCAAGCCTAAGCAACCATATCAAACTCACCCACCCGCACCGAGAACGAAAACATGTCGTTCAAAAGGAATGCAGAGACAGTAATACACAGGGTCAACACTGCGGGCTAGCTTCGACCAATTTTTTCTAGCAGTCGTTGTTTAGAACTTAGGTCAATTCCCGATGCGGCAACAGTCAGGATACCATGTGAATTGATAGCGAGCCAGGTAACCTTCGCGCTGGCCCGTAAGCCACGGGGAGGCATTCGGGGGCAGTGCCCCCCAAATTCTGTGGTGTCCAGAAAAATTTGCTTCAAACATACAATGAAAACAAAAATCTCGCTCCTCTAAAAATGTATTTTGCCCCCCAAACCTTAAAGTCTGACTACGGGCCTGCCTTCGCGTATCATAAAGACGCGTTGAATCAGCTGTTTTTTAATGTCACAATCGCAATACCTCTACGGTCCAACAATATCATGTGAACAAGCACTGTCATGAATTCTAAACTACAATTACATCGCAAGATTGATATATAGCCACTGACAGAAATGAATTTGCTGTGGTGATACATGTCTAAACCAACTATGCGAAAACCCAATGCTACAGCACGTTTTGCCGATCAATTTCAACGCCACTGGGCGCCTTTCATTTTGAGGACAGATGCCTTATCCAACAGCGGCAAGTTATGCCGAGAGACACATCAGCAATGGGAATCGGCATGTAAGATCGGCGAATGGATTGCTACACCCACCATATTTGAGTTGGTGGTGGTACCTAACCGCCGCTACGTTTAACCAGATGGTGTTGGCAAGCTAATCATCCCATATTGTGTATGAGTGAATAACGTATGGTCGTACAAACACAACAGCCTTTTGCAATCACGAATAAACACAATTAAAATACACCACAAGTTCATTCGACTACCCCAAAATTCATAGGCTGGAGTTACTGCACAACGGCTTTCCTGTAACATTTCTAAAAATCGACACGAAGCTCTCGACAAAAGGTTTCTTGAAAAAGGCCCCAAAATAGTTACATTCGACCACAATCATATGATTAAAGACCCACAATTTATGAGGCATATTACTTCACAGGAACATGAAGACATGATATGGCACTATCTCAGAATTACATAATCCTTTAGTTAATGAGATACTCAATAGTGTTTTCTGATCAAGCCGCGTTCCTCAGCTTGTACGCCATCAATGGTGTCCCATCACAACACTACCTTGCGCAAGTTCAAGATCAACTAAACATTTTACGTCAGCAGACAAACGAAGTCACGTGCCTCAAATTGTACCCTAACTAGTAAAAAACGGCACGCAATGTAAGTTAAAACAATAGAAAAGTTACAAAAACCCCAGTATTTGAGGTGATGAACACAAAACGGAAAGGTCACGGGTTCGACGCTTCACCTGAAGCTGTGACCTTGAGCAAAAGCGCGTGAAAAACGTCCTTACGAAGCCCAACTGCACGTCAGTTGCTGTGGCCACCTGGTTGAAACACAGCTATTAAATGTGGGGCTAAATGAACTGTTAAGCTAGCTGTTTGTTCTGTAGAATTGTAGATGACGGAATCAGAGACACCATCTGCTTGGAAAAGATGACTCGACGACGATACACACGACCGATTGTCTCAGTATGCTTAACTACCCAGCCTCACCGTTTTTTTAAACTGTTCTATTATATATAGGTCTCGAACACCCCACGCAGCCTTCGCTGGTAGTCGGCAGGCTCTGCCTACTGCGCCCGCAATGAACATCCAACTGAACACAATATGAATGGTCAGAAACCAACTACCTCAATGCAACGCGTCCCTCATTGGTCAGTACACTCGCTGGCCACAATTGCTTCCTGAGCAAAAGTACCGCTGTGATCACTTTCATTAAACGCTCTCTCAGTTGACACTTGCTTTGACAAGCAAGTGGCTAGAACCGTGACGGAACTACTTATCGCGATCTAGTTGATTGTTCGGGCAACCACTCTTTTTATGACCAAACGCAGGAAGCGAACACGAACGGGTAGCAATACCTTTAAATGATTGTACCCATATCGCAGAAACTTACGCATTTCTTTCACCTTTACCTAACTTTGATCCATAAAAAAAACTTTCAATCATGTTTGGATCAATGAGAAACTCCGCCTTTCGCATGCATCTGTAATTGAGCGTAGCTAGTAGCTAACCTCCAAACCTTCGACTAAAACAGGTGTTTTGCCAAAAACTCAAATGTTACTGGACTGCATCACTTCTTTAACTCAAGACGAAATCAATTAAAACAATAAAGGAGCTGGATTCCTCGTTCTTTGCCGCTTGCTGCAGATGCGATGGCAAACATAGGTATTGCGAATACAAACTAACTTGAAGCACGAAATGAAAACATAATGAAAATCTCAAAAGCCCATCAGAATGTTTGGCATACAGAAGTGGAACAAGGATATTTTCGCTCCGTGTTGGCATTGTCGGCAAGGGAAGGCGCAACAAGAACTGAGGTAAAGTCAACACTATTGAAAAGCTAGCCACGAAAACGCAGGCCAATCATTCACCGGCTCAAGCGATTATAAAAGCCTTGGTAAAGGTTTACACAACCTTTTTCACAAAATATTTCACGGGCTTTGATCCCCATCACACTAGTTGTCCCAACGTTTTCATTTTGTTTACGACGTTGTAGCCATATCCTTTTTATTCCAAGCCACGTTTCACTTGGAAAAAGTGCAGCCTTGAAAGACACCGCCGCTGACATTATCTGATGTATACGTAACCCAGTTCGATGAACGTCGTTGCATATCAGGTTGGTCCCGCCCCATTCTTTCCACAACTTGCCCTGCCACATTTCGCTTCAGCGCAACTTGTTCCGGTCAACTCCGGAACTCGTCTCGTAGGTCTCGCTCTGCTGCGAAGGAACAGTGTACGTGACCAGATGAAAGGGGCCGGCTGGGCTGTTCACAATTTTCGCAAAACCGCGGTAAATGGGGAAATCTACATCATGTAATCTCTTGTAGAGACAAATCTATCCTACATACCGCACGTCGTAACATTCAAAAATATAATCAACATGGATACAGATTCCCACTACTCCTGTTTGAAATCACAGATTTTCTATTGAAATTCGATGAAACACCCTCCGTAAGCTGGTCCTTTAAGTTGCTGCAAAAGACTTGCTGTGATTAAGTATACAACACAAACTGTGTTCAAAACGCGGGATCAAGTAACAGTTCCAAAAACTTAGTCTTATGGAAATGTTGCATAAATTTTAGCAAGCTCATCAAAACAAAAATAGAAAACGAATTTCGAAAGTCCTCAAACCACATCAAAGTGACCCTGGACGGCAAAGGGTAAGATACGTATCTTTAATCATGGCTAGAGTGATGCTAAAAATGCCTGATGAATTCTGGGCCTGGTCGGTAGTTTTCAAACCCGCCCATGCTTCGGCATCGCGTTGCGACTCTCGCCACTTTCAAATGTTTCGGCATCGTTGACGACTGCACAAAACGGCTGTTTGTCACATTCTCAATAAGCAAAAAAACGTTGACATATTTTAAGCAACGCGGTGTAATACGATAAGGTTGAAGAAAATGCTCAAGACTTCTGTGAAAAAACTTTCTGCTACCTTCTGCTTTTATCATGTGCTATTATGAACTCAAACTTCAAGAACGGTACGCATGCGAAAATCAAAACCAATTTCTTTAAACCTTAAGCAAAGCTATTACCTGAAATGAGCAACCTTGTTTTTAACGAATGCTGCGAGTTTACTTTGACAAACTCTCTTCAGTGCTCGTTATCGTAAGTTTTTTGCACATTGTTCAGCAACAGCGAAGTCGCAGCAAATAACTTCAACAGCAATAGAGAACAAGACCAAACATGCATTTTTTCCGTTGCAACAGAAGCACTGCCTATTTAAGCATTTCGAACTTCCGATCCGCGCCAAGCTGATCACGATGATAATTACCATCGACATATATCTATGGTATTCGCAACCAGCGTACATCGCCTTGAGCAACAACATTGCTCGAATTGTAGCCGCGCAGTCGAAGTCGTCAGATTATCTCCACATGAGCACTGCGCTCCAGTCGAACCAGTATTCTCCGGTAAAAATCAAATTTGAGATCAAATTGTTCCTGCCACATGGGCCTACATTTCACCACAAACTGTTAAGCGCACCATGAATGAAAGTGAATTCAACAACATACAATAAGATTCTTTGATATTAACTGAGGTTGCATTAATTTTAAACACAGACAAATTAATGTTATTGTGGAAAAGAAAAGGTCGTTTTTATAGCTGGTATACTTAAACTGATGCTACAACGTTGCCAGCTAAACGTCGCTTTGTCGAGTAAGAAAGCAATGACTTGTCAAAAGAAGCTGACAATTGCTATATTTGCTCGACCTAAAAATGTCTATGAATCGTTTACAACGCAGTCAATCCCGCACAACACAATTATGCTGTCTCCAAAAGTGATCGAAACGAGTCACCAACTCAATGCGTGTCGTCACCGTAGTGAGCAATGGGAACGCTCGCGGCAAAAAGACCAACGGGTTTAAAATCTGAACCGAAAAATATTAGGATACTGCGTACAGCGCAAACACAACTTTAACTTTCCAAGATCTTACCTACCAACCGATGGAATGAATGAGCATGCTACCTTCCACAACATATACGATGGTCTAGTAACAACCTAGATCATTCTAGCCATGTCGCAGCGGGTGGTCATTAAGCGCTTTGAAATATACCAAACAGCCAGTGTTGCCCTGTTTGATCCTCTTTTTTTTCGGTCATAGACCGATTTTTTTTAAACGACCAAAAAATCATGTCAATTCAGTCACCATGTCCGAAAATATTAGATCAGTGAGCACTGTTAGCCTGCACAACATACGGCCCGCGAAAGCTTTACTTGCGGCCTGCGAGAGCTTTCTTAATTGTAGAAAATGTTGCAAAAGCTCTACACCGACTAAGCAATTGTCCTTCTAGAATTTCTTTAATTCTACAACAACACCTCTACAACGAAATAAAATAGACTTCTGTCGCCCGTGGGAAATATATGTTGATAATTTGGTCCTTCGAGCTTTCTGAGTTGTGCAGGTCTATGTTACAGCGAGTTTTAATACTATTATGGGACAAATCACCGAAATATTTCAGCGAAAAAAAGCAGGTTTGAATTGGAACTCACACAGACGGTCTCGTATTTCCTGGACGTGACAAGGCCGCTGAAGCTCAAGGTCAGTCGACAGCCACCGCACCGGTAGACTGGTGGTTTTATTCTTCTGCGGTGACGATCGGGTCAAAGAGCGTTAATTTAAATAGCCAACAGCCATACGTGTCAGATGTAGGTTTGGCCCCATCAGCTGCACACCAAGTAACACTGCTGTAGATCAGAAAGGTTTTTGTCCGTGAGTTCAATTTACGTCGACTGCTTGCTTGATCACCGGATAAGCAATTAGAAATGCAAGCTGTATCCCGAACCTACAACAGCACACCCCGCGAAAACAAAACAGAAATCTGACAGACATGATATCATTCCTTTAAAAAAAACTCGACCTTCCTTCTTTAGAAAAGACTCTTGTCGTTTTCTAAGCTGTTGCGGTCTTACGATAACAAAGCTAAAGTGAAAATAACCACCAGTTGGATATGTCTAAAAACCTACAAACGCTTTTTCGCATCGCACACGGCGACATGCACTTTATCTAGCTAGGCCATCACTTTTAATTTAAGAAAAAAATGTCTCAATCCCATCTGCGAGGATTGTTTGTTTGCAGCTTGTCTAAACGTGAGAATTAGTGTATCATCGCCGCAAGCGTTTTTTTTTCAAACGCTGGAAGTTTTGAGACGTAGCGCCTATGCAAGACTGAAACCAACAATGTATCGGACGATTGTAAATTTTTCATATTCGGCGCCAGAAGATTGTTCGGGTCAACTCAAGTTGCTGATAGAGATTTGGGTTTGAATCGCCATTGCCAGGTCGGTCCAGGACGTACAACAATCACGATTACTTGTCAATCACGCCAAAATGCCGTTGGCGGTTTGAGCATTTCCCATGCTTGTAGAAACATCGCGTGAGACCAGCCCGGTGCTCCAGAAACTTCTCGGCTGCCAGAAAACCACTTACTTTCTGCATCCTGAAACTCGACAGCACGCGAGCGGAGCACCGGAATCGAACAGGCCGAAAAATGCTACGGCGATGCTTGCAAATGGTCCAATGAAGCTGTTTCAATGCTTACGAAACAATAAGGCTGATGTTCACCGCGAAGTCTGGATATCGTGCAGGCCAATGGCTTTGGCAAAGTCTAAGCGTCTGTTGGCAACAGAACGCCGAGGCGCCTGGGAACAAGTCGGTCGCAATTGGCCGTTAATTGACGAGTTAACTTTCCGCTGACAATCACCGGTGGTAGAGTAAACGCTTCAACTAAACGACTCGACGCTTTCCGTTTGATTGAGGTATCCACTCTGAACGTGATACGGAGGTACTGCTTGCAGCAATAGCGGTGAATTCTGTTGTAACTGTTTCTTTTCACAACATGATCTGGCGCAGGCAAGTCTCGCACTTTCACGATTACCCAACAAAATTGTGTGATCACTACTTTCCGCTTTATTTGACCTCTTTCGGCGATCAGAAGATGGTGCACTACACACAACACAGCAACAACCTGTTTATGTCTTAAAACCGCAAGTTGATTGCAACGTTTTGGCAATTTTACTGTTTAACGTGAGGACAGAAAATGGCTGGGGTTTTTGACAGCAAGACACATATCCGACTGATGTGGCCAGAATATTTGAAATTTATTTCAAACACGCCTCAGCTCAAAGCTACTGTACTATATCGCATAGATATTTGAAAACGCTTTAACCAGACGAGTCGGTAGGTTTCCGTTTGATTGGGCTACCAACCTTGCACGTGGAGCCCGATTGCTACTAGCCAAGATAAATGTTTTTCGCGGTTACTACTATTTTTATATCTTTTGACAAAATCGCCGGCGTGTACGTTATGTGCAAATAATCCATTGTTTTCACGTGGTTATGACTGTGTCAAAGCAAAAATTTTAAACCTTAAGTAATACATGGCATAGAAGCCTAACGTGCTTGGCTGGCGATTTAACTCATAAACAATGTCATCCTGCGAACATGGCAAAGACCATAATGCAAAGTGATATGAGAAGCACTTGCGTCTTCTGGAGGCTGGATTACGAAGGCAAGAGACGACCCAATGGTGCGAATTCTTTCTGCACAAGGGCACAACCAATAAGGGAATAAAAACAGTCGACATCACTCCCATCACGCGGAAACTTCAGCCGGGAATAAACTGATTTCCGACCATAGAAGCAACCTGAGGTCAGGCTGAAGTCTTGCTGGACAAGCAAGCACGGGCGTCGGAAGGATTTTTTCCACGCGGGGCAAAATTGATTTTTCCAGTGGCAACCAAAAATATTTTCCCTGGGAGTCAAAAAGTGGTTAACTTTCAATTTGCTCTTTCGAAACTACGAAAACAACTTTTTTTACCATAAATTTTATAGGAAAATATTAAATTTCACAATTCAGGGGGGGAAGTGGCTCCCTCTGCCCCCCACCCTCCGACGCCCAGGCACTTGCATCAAGTCTCACAAATCAATGTGTGTGAAAATGCAATAAGAACAACATATCATAGAATCCTTGTTATAAAGTTCAGATTGCACAAGCAAACTTGAGGCGTGGCGCTGGTGGTCCGCAGCCTCATTACATTTGGTAGTATAAGCTGTTCTATAGGTCGCCAAGCCTTCGAAGCTTGCCGCCAACTTTCCCATGACACAAGCAGTGGCTTCAAAAGCTAAACTGCAACTGAGCGTCGCTTGTATCAAACGACAAACATGACGCTTGGCTAATTTCGCCAAAGGTTGTAAATGAAGAACGACATTTGGGCGAATACAGCAGGCAAGAAAAACAACGTAGGCCAAGTCGTTGGTCTGGACACAGACAAGTATATCGCGCAAACCTACACACGCGCGAGCACTAACAAACAAACACGAGAACAACGTTTCCACGCGATGACAGCACAACTGGATCCTTGCCTTACGCACACCAAGCACCTATCTAGTCTACAGGTTCAGCAGCGCATCAAGTGTTCGATGTCGTCGGAAGTTTCCAGATTAAAGCCGCACTGGGTGTTCAAGCAACAAGCCATCTTCAACAGAGCGAAATACAAGCAAACGAAAAAACTGTTCAGGTTTCATTACTGAAGTTTAGTTATGGAAACGGATCATCAAGCAAAAAATGCACACAAGCCAACCTTCTTCGGGAAGGATGATGTCATTTCCAAAACCAAGCTCCATCTTTGCTTTTCCCTGCACAATAAACACTGGTCATGTCAAATATGCCTATTATCCGAGTGCGCTTTGCGAGCGTATAAAGTGACACTGAATTGTTGTTACGAAATGCAACTAACTGTATGTACATAAATACTCAAAAACACTCGAGATTGAATGTAATTTACGCTGTCACTCGTCCGACTGTGGTGACATTGCTAACTGCACCAATGCTAAGTACAACCATCAAGTGATTCAGACACACCTGTTACCGCGACCCTTCAGGTGAGTCGAAACCTCGCCAAACAACACCACCAGCACCAACTCACTTTTTCCTTGGGCTTTGTCCGACCGCTATTCCGCACGCGATTGAGGAAACTGAGCTTGCGGGTGACGAGCTTTCTTGCCGGATGACCAAAATCTGGTTTCGGTGGCAAGGGCGGCGGCTTCGACGGCTTGCCGGCGAAATTGCGAGGACTAGCGCATAAAGCGATAATATGTTCGTCAAGTTCTAGTGGACTTCGTTAACAAAATCACATTCGTGTTTTATCTGCGGTCGAACGGATTTAAGTGTTGACGAAAGTCTTTCTACTTTTCACCAAAAAGACAAGAGAAAACTTATGAAAATGATAGCATTAGAACCGAAAGAGCAATATTGCATACAAGCGAACCAGGTAACTTTCAAAACTTGTTGACAAAAAGCGCTCCATCTCAAGCGCATTCGTAAAAACTGTTGTTTGACTTTCAGTACACTTCAACGTGCACCAGATGTTCGAAGTGTTTGGACAGTCTAAGCAATCAACAAAGTTACGCAACACAAAATTGTAGTTCCGCAAACAATTAGGCTCTCGAATTTAACAGCATCACCGGAACCATCACCGAGAGGTAAGACGTAGACAGGCGTGTTACGTTGACTATCAAGACCACCGGCAAAAGTTCAAAAGCAAATTTGATGAGTGGGATGAAAATTTTACGCAAGAGAAAGAAACAGCAGCCATTACGGAAATTCAGTAACAGCAGTGCGCTGCAAAATCAACTGCAAATCGTTCGATTAGTATAAATTAATGCCAGCAACAAACTCACTCAGCAAGAAACTCTNTGAGTGAGATCTGCTTGACAACACCATTCTGATCAGAAGCGTGGGCGGCATCATCTTGTTCGCTGGAGGCGCTACGACACCATGCACCACATTGGTTAGTTGAGCTACAGTGCTTGTCACAATGGTAAGATGGACGGCAAAAGGCGAAACGCAGGCGCTTCGACAAATATCATGTTGTTAACAAAGTACATGCAAGGCAATCATTGCTACAGTTAATGCAAAGCCGATCGGAGATTAAAGAGGTGAGATTGAATTGCGATGAACTAACGATTTGTGGCGTCTGCAAAGCATGCAGCAAAATGGTCACGCAACTCAATGACAACCCGGTGCGTAAAAACCTGAGGGACTAGGGATCTTACTCATTCAGTAATTTATAAAGGGGTGTGATGCATGCATATACCTCCCCTCAAAAAGAAATTGAATACAGCAAATCATGCTGATGAAGCTAAGAAACGTATGCGCCCAAGTATGCTTCATGTTTCAACTTTTGAAACACAGGAGTTTGCAGAATGTTTTCTGATAACTTTGATTGCATAAGCGGCAGTCAAGAAAATCACTTTCGCCCCTGACTGACCCATGCGAAGGCCGCTTGCAACCACGGAGCACCACCGCAACGGCGTGTGCTTTGCCCGGTTTGAGAACATTCGATCATGACGCTTATACCTCACCGACCCAACAGGCAGCAGTGCAGCCACTGGCTGTTACACTTAAACAAATGTTAATACCGACCTGTCGTAACCAGATCAGTCATTACGTCACACAACTGAACTCTGACCCCAAATTGCGAGTGACCGATAACAATCAATGGCAGAAATTTGCAGGTCGTTGTTCCAAATTGGTCGCACAACCAAGCCCTGTCACAAGGGTCACGAAGGTCGCGTGCTGACGTAGCGCTGGCCACGGAATCACATCGCGGCCGTCAGGTGTCCACCCGCAGTTGCTACCCCCCGACCGGAATCAGAAAAGCTGCGAGTGTGCAATCATCATGTTGTGTGAAAGACTACCAGCGTGTTAATCACAACTTCTGCACTGCAGTGCTGTCTTACAAATATGCAGGTGCGCTGGGACGTCGCAGACTGCGCAGAGATGAAAGGTGCTCGCTGCAGCAAAAACACGGCAAGCAGGTTGGTTTGCGGGGTGAAGGTTGAACGGCGGCAACGACTGAAGGCGAGCAGGTTTAGTTTGCAGTCGTAGTTAACCGCTTGTTAGAGGCGAAGTGTACGATTAGCGACGCCCTCGATCGCACGCGAGCAATGGAAGAGTCTCTAACCACGTGAGCAATGAGCAGCGCTGGTGGTTTTGGGAAGATAAAAAACGCTTCGTTCCCAAATACGACCAATAAAACAGTTGGTCTTAACTGGGCAACAACTTTCAATACAGAATTTTTAATTGCAACCAGCGCTTTGTGCGCACTTCGACTTAACAAACAATCACATTGTTTCGACGATGGCACTTGCGGTTCGGTGCGTTTTACGATCAACGTCGCTTCGACGTTGCCACAACGCTAAGGCAGCGCGTATGGCGGAAAGCACTTCTAATTCTCTGATGGTTAACATGGCTGATGAAGGTCACCGACCAAACGCAACCTTTTCAGAAAAGAAGCTAAGCTTCAATGAGTGCGACAGGCGCAGCACGCAGAAATCGTCGCCATGCTCTTTTAGCACAAAGTCAGATGAGGCCAAGAGAAATGGTGCTGGGCTGCCTACAACGTCCTGGCGCAGAATAGTTCACACGACGGAAACCAAAACAACATTGAAAACAATAATGCTTAAAACAGATTAAGTCTTTTTGAAGTCACCGACATCGACGACACGTTATTTTCTCAAGAGCAAGTCTGCGCCAACACATGCGGCAATGCGAAAGTGGCGACTCACCCTGGGAGGAAACCCTCGCTGATTGTGAAGCGTCGATCTGAAAAAAGCAAATTCGACATGCAAAGACCACAAGCTTACCTTTGCGATTTCGTCGCAAAATAACACAAGGAAAGAGTTTGTTCTGTGCAGAGCGCAAACGAATCCCATGACTGCGAAAGTGAATCTAAATACCTTGAGAGCCCGGTGGACCTATGATCTTTCATGAGTGTCTAAGTTTCCAGCTCAGTTAAATTTTACGCAATCGTCGATCTGCTGAAGTTGCTCGTTTTCCATACAACACTATTTGAAAAAAAACACCTGTCTCTTCACATTCACGCACCTGCTTCTGTAGGCGCGTCAACGACATCCCGGCGGCCCAAGTTTGTCGCGCTCATGCTCTTTGGTCTGCTCGATGGATCTGTGCTCTGAAACAAAGTATTCCGCAGTCAAACATACAAACAAATATTATTCCATGAGGGACTATATGGCGTAAGCTGCGTTCGGCATTTCTGAACTTCGTGCATTTTAAACACCTTGAACAGCTCCCGAACGAAAACGTGACCGCGTTTTTTAAGAAATAGAGCGATGTTTTTCTTTTTAAAGAAATAGAGCAATTTTTTTCTAAAAATCATGGAACGCTTTTTGAATGTAGCTAAAATCACCGACGTTTTTTAAAGAAATAGAGCATTTTTTTTCTAAAAATCATGGAAGTTACAGATATTTCGCGGGGAAACCACAGAGCATAGAAAACAGGTGCTCTATTTTACAAAACCACATCATATCGGAAGTGAAGCCAGATGATTCCCATAACAGACAACAACTCCCTGAGACCATCCGTCCGCGTTGTACCACTAACCTCTGCAGCATCTAAAAAAGATAAAAAAACAGTGAATAAACTGCCCTTCCCATGTTAGCTTATTTTCAACCAAGCGAGTCTGCCAAAAACCAACAAACCAAATGCCACGTGACCACCAAAACAAGCAGCCACAATCCGTTCCACGCTACACAAACGCGTCGGGTGCAAGTCACACCCTGATGGATTAGGACCGTACAACGTTTTCGGCCAATGTCGCTGCGTTAAAAGATAAGCCCACAACCGAACATAACGTCGATCGGACATATTTCCAATTGCAGTCACCTTCTGCAACGACGAGCGAAAACATCGCTCTGTTGTTGCGTTCCGACCTGCGCACGACAGGCGGCGATTCGACGAGCAACTTGCCTTCGGAGCTCGCGGTTTCCGGCACTTGTTCACTGAGGCTGAAACAGAACATGTTTTACAATATGGAATAGTCAGTACAACACTGAAAAACTTGTTTCGATTGAAACAGTACTTTAATCAGGCTCTACTGGCGTTAAAACCTAATAACAGGTTAAAAAACTTGCCAACGTTTCGATAGTTAGGTACGTTTTTTCACCTGTTTTTACGTTTCAACGCCAGTACAGCCTAATTACTGATTAAGTACTGTTTACTGAAATCGTGGCGTCTCCGAAACAGAAAGCTATTTTCATTTAATTTTTCTTTAAAATACTTTCTATTTAAAATTCTGCCCATACGTACGCGACGAAGGGCAAAAACGGTAAAGAGAAAAGAAAATTCTTGTAAGGTATTTCACAGCTGCGCACGTGGTGGTTCCGTGTAATAGTAGATAGATAGCGACGTGCACAGGGTTCGGGTAAGCGGATGATTTTTCTCGTTCTTTGTGGTTCATTAGTTTTCGTTGCAGAGAATTGCGTGGCTGCACCACGATCATCACAATACAGCCGAGCTTAAATTTGAAAATGGCAAGAACTCTGCTTCAGCTGCACGTAAACAAAGCACCTTTTGCTCTTGGTAGGCGGACATGATTCATCCTGAAGGCTTTCCGACGAATGCCAGCTGTGTCTTTTCTGCAAGGACATCGGATATAAGTGAATGATGCACTTCTCAACTTTCTCATTCTAACCTTTTTGTTAATACTCACCATTCGACAATGAAATTAGTGGAATAGAACAACACGGCAATTAGCCAGTGCATGGTAACGGTCAGATGTGTATTAACCTAACCACCAGTATAAAACGCAACTCAACAAAAATTGTTCATTACTAACTTATTTACCTGGTCGGTGATGATTGGATGAGCAAGGAAGTCGCTTTTTACCTCGGACGTGTCCGGAGCAGCAGGGTAAGTTGCTTGCAACTGCAAGTACGGAAAAAACTTTTACAATAGCGGGCTTAGGCCAAGTATCTACAGCAGTTCTTTTAAGGTCGCTGCATTTGTAGGAACTTTAACCAGGTATCGAAGCTGGTGACCTCTTGAAACTGGAGGATAATCGGACGGTCCTCAAAACAAAAACCTACAATTGCCGTGGAATGGTCAGGATGCGTAATTTTGGTGACAATTTTAGCATATTTGCAAACTGACTGCAAACAACATTTGCATTTAACATCTAAAACAAACTCTTTGCTCTCCGAGCATCTACAGCCCACATCCCATGACTACAGCACATGCTAGCAATAGCGGATCTACACTTGAGGTGTGGGAGAAGTGAAAACGCAGGACAGTAAAAGCGTTTTTTGTGATTTTTTATTGACAAGTTAAGAACAAGAAGGTCATTAATTTAACTATGGGCACAATTACTCAAAACGGAGGCAATCGACGATTGCGGGTGCAATCGCACTACATTTTCCCTTGGATCAGTCCAGTTTGATGTGTAAGGGGGCAAATTAAGAAGAGTTTCAACGGCGGAAATGGGCTTCTACCACGTGAATGAGAGAGTTCGCTTTATTTCCCAGGACACCACTACTTTGGAGCTGGTTGTGGGGGATGGCCAAAAAACGTTGGTAAACACCGAGTAACTGCATAATACGTATTCAACACGTTTTGAACTTCATTGATTGCAAAATTGTTTTTAATCAATTCAAACGCTTTTGCAAATCATACTGTTTTTGAATACATTTGTATTTTGGTACTGCATATTCCTGCCCAATTTGAAAATGCAGAGCTATGCAAGTGATCACATACTCATTCACTAAATTTGAAACCATCATGTCCCACCTCCAAATTACCACGAGCCACGTTGAGAAACAACGTCTCGCTCGTCAGAACACCACCGTCATTTAATCACACTGATTCGGCCAATCAGGGGTGAACGTCTCCATCTAACATTTTTATCCACTGACTATAAACGTCACCTTAGACCAGGGGTGACGAACATGCGGCCCACAAAAGAATTTCGTGCGGCCCGCGAAGCATTCAGGCGAGACCAGCAGTTATTACTTTCGTTTGTTGTTTGTTTCT
>JGI24159J19872_10000016_pt1 | contig 68869 bp, 52 predicted proteins | sample Ectturendosymbi4_FD_19872 | JGI IMG/M metagenome (IMG submission 19872) | reverse complement strand
TTCACTCCACAAGTGAAAGAAGCAAGGAATCAATCACAAATTTTTAATAGGAAATCGATTTCACGTAACACTACGCATCGTCAGTCCTATCATCTTATTCATATAGAATCATTTCCACATTGCTACGCATCGTGTCGACTGATTTTCTTGCCTTGCGTTTGTTTTGCTTCAATATACGCCAGCACGGCCGCCACATCTTATATTTTAAATTACATGTGGACGGCCGCAAGGTTGTGCACAGTTGTTCTAATCTAGACAACACTGTTCGTGACCTAAAAACTGCCAAAGCATGTTGTGCAGACCATAAGCTAAGAAACCAGGTGTGAAACATGAGAAGCTCACGTGCGAATTCATTAATGCATTGAATGCAGCACTTGCATCCCTAACCACGTCACTGCGGTAACAACCACACTGAGTAGCAACTCGTCCCGCAATTCGCCTCTTTGATGACAGTTGGCGGGCGCGTTTGTGAAATGTTTGCATCAGCAAAACACAGCAGCGCATTTGATAATAACAAGCGAAGAGAGTGCAGTTGGTTCAGGCAGAGAAGATTGTGTTAATTCATCTTTTGATAAGCGTTGACGGGCGAGTCAGAATGTTTTGGCAGCTACCGCCGGCAAGCGAGATAAACACTTAGCGGGAGGTTCGACGCACCAGTCCGTTGTTGCGCCACGCGTTCTCGTCGGGAACGCCGTGCTTTAACACCGAACGAAGGTGCGCTATTGTTGGCCAAGACCCTGTTTTAAAGCTCTCCCAGCAACAATCAGCTACAATAACATTATTGTTGCGTAATATGTGCCGGTGTGTTTTACCACCTAGGGTCTCGACTGGCCAAAGACGCTGCTTTGAAAAATGTTTTAGCCGCGTCGTTTACGTAGCCATTTTCTTTACGGATTCAATGAGCAACGACAAACAAAATGCTAGGGAGAAAGAACCACAAGAATGACCAAAAACCGTTGTTTTCGTACATTACCAATTCACTGTTAAAGCGATCGAATGCGGCACTTACAAGCAAAATGGACTTGAATAACCCCGAACCAACACTTTTTGCTGGTATCTTACAAACTGTCATATCAATATACTTTTACGCAATGCCGTACAAAGTTAACCGCAAACGCTGCTTTTGTTGTTTGTGGTGTCGCGGCTGTGTTACGAACACTTAACTGCTTGATGTCCACATCTAAACACTGCCAGAAAGTACAAACTTTTTCTTTCCAGTGCCCTTGGCGACTGCCTCTCAAAAGTGTTTGCTAGAAAGAGCCAGAAAACAGTACAGACAACGAAATTGACGTGTGCAATGTTTTCTGGATAGGTTTTAAGCGCAATGGTAAATCCTATTCGCGTGAGTAATTGTTTACACTCTCGGTAGTGCAAGCAAATACATAAATACATAATTTCGCTCTGTTGCGAAACATGCTTCTAACATACGACTGGGAGCTCGATTGTAGATAGTATCTTCACGCCGCTTATCGGTTTGCTATTCGTCCTATTCGTGGAGAAGCTTATTTTTTTGCTAAGTCAAGCTTAATTCAAAATAGAAAATTTCTGTCTAAAAGAGAGTTTTGTTTACTGGATGTCAACAACGTGCTTTAGTTGTCATCGGAACTGAAATCTGCATGTTTGTGAAGTGATGAACAAACCGTAAACCGCTGCATTTTTAACAAACTGTTTTGCTTTCAACCGGAATGCAGTAAACCCCGAAGGGTTTTTAAACGTGAGTTAAAGTATTTGTCTATGACGTCATCCAGGTGGAATCAGCAGAAAACAAACCCAAAATTAGATCAACTGCCCACTTTAGTTGGGCTTGGCCTTGCGACGAAAACGCTTGGCCTGATGATTGTGGTTGCGTTGAATCAGAAGAGCTGAAGGCAAAAGATACACAGCACTGGAGAAGTAGGACGAAGAGCATCGGTAAGACTGTCGGCAGTGATGTAGGTTGGCCCGCTCGCACAGATGGCGAAAACAGAAGGCTGCCAATGACCTGCGAAAAACGTGTGTCTCCACCAAGGATTAGCTGGTTGTGACGAGCACGGTTTGTTCAGCCGGCGCAGAAGTGACTGTGTTAAGCAAGGCTGCTGAGCAAAAAGACTGAAGACGAAAAATGTTGCGCATGCGCAGCAGATGCTGCAGTTTCATGAAACATGTAATGTTTGGCGTGGCCAGGAGACAGCCACAAGCAACAGGACAATGAGATAGAAAAATGCGCTTTTCTCGAGTCGATCAGAGATATGAGATCAAGCAAGGAAAACGGCATTGCTGTGGTTAAATCTTGTGGTTGGAAGTTTTCGCAAAACGCATATAATTTGTAGTCGATGTAAAACTTCAAATGTTTTATTTTTAAGGGTCTGGACCGCTTGTACGTGCGTTGCAGATATGCCAACGATATAACTAGGTCTATCTCATAATGGAGGTGAGGCCGATTGGTTTTATAGCTGCGTGCAAGGCGAAGAAAAATAAACACCGTTGTTACGCCGTCGCGCAAGGCTCACTTCGCACAGCGTTCGCGACGGACATTTTGGTCGCTACAAAAACAACATGAAAAGTGCGACAACCAGATCTCTCAACATGCTTTCGTAATGTGAGACTACACGTTTTGGAACTTCACATGTCAAAACGAAACATTAGACAAAATTTGCGAAATATCTAGCGCTGCTAATGACCCATTTCACGCAAGGTTTATGTTTAGGCTCACACTCGTTCAGGTACGCATTCGTAGAAGTCTTGCCGAACATTTCGCTGCAGTTACGGCCCTGATTGCTCGGTATGATTGTTTATTCATTTTCAGACCCGCTTTTTCTCTGGTGAGGATCGCGGAGACAGTAGCCTAAGCTAGGAGGACCCGAAGTACCTCACGGGTTTCAGCAACCTCTGTAATTTCTTCCAGCTCCACACCCAAACGGTACCAAGCAAGGTGATGATGTAATCACGATACCTGATTCATGGTCGACCTCTGGGCCGCTTTCCCGTGGATGTAGCCAGGAGGACTTGCTTTGCCAATCTTTCCTTGGACATTCTGGTCACATGTCGCAATTATCGTTGCTGAGATCTCTATTCCAGTGGTTCCTAACGTGGGCATACACCTCACAAAGGAGCATTAGGGGGTAATTGAAGCTGACTAACAAGGTCTGGGTCCAGTGTTTCGAATTTTTACAATTTTTTAGTAATTTTCTTCTCAAAACTTTGCCTGTTTTTTTGTTAATTTCATTCGTCGTTTTCATGGATGTTCATTGGAAGTTTGTTTATCCAAGGTATTGGCGTTTTGAGCTTCTTAGCTGAAACGAAGGTCACTTTTTAAATCATAAGATTTGCATATCACCATATGGGGGGCAATGAGGTTTTAGAGGTGATCAGAAGGGGCATGGGCACAAATGGAAGGGAACCACTGCTCCGTTCAGTTAAAATGATATCGCTTCGCAGACACTTAAACAGCATTGCTTTGCATCCCTGCTGAGGAAATTTACAACTTAATCAGTACGAGTATGAACAGCGGTTGATGAAACCTTGGGGAAAATCGTATTGTATGGGTGGTAACTGGAATGATACTACAAAAACAAGCTTGTTTACGTCTGTTGGTCGTATTACTTGGGCACAAATAGTCTCTCCCGCGTGAACGTCGGGTTTTAACACGCTTCTCGGCCTGAGCGATCCTGCTTCGCAACTTTGTTCCATTTGCTGTAGTCATGATCGAAGTAAACCTGAAGCAGGTCACGAAGAGTTTCAGGGACGTTTCGTAACTTAGCTAGCGGCACGTTCTCGAACGCGTCCGTGTTTTTTGCCACCACAGAAAAAATGCCACCGGCTTTTCTGCCGTGCAGAAAGTTGTGCGCCGTCATCGCAATTTGCATCCTGCTGATTGACGGCTTGTCAATATTCTCTCTCGCGACAATGTGGCGAGAGAAAAACGCTGCCGACCGGTAGAAATTACAGTGCAATGTACGCGCACTTTCATACACGAGTCGGCGCGAACGGTGAGATGGACAATAGCGTGAACGCATGTTGCACAGGTAATGAACCCGACGTGTTCGAATCGATGGAGGCGTAAGAAGTGATTATATGTTCATCCTGAGGCACGCTATATGTCTTACAAGTACGGAGAAGTGCACATATCGCAGGCGACGCCAAAGAGAAAAAACGGTAACATGTGCATTACAAACTATCTGCATTTTTTTCAGGCTTGTGCGCGTAATTAATATGGAAAAAATTAGTGAAAGTTTGCTGGACACGACGTAACCTTTCTTTGCTTAATTACGGTTATATGTGAACTATTTATACCAAGTAAAATTAAGTTATGAAAAATAGTGTGAGTTTCACCAAACGTTTTGCAAAATTATATTATAACCGCATAAAGCCGACGAATTTGTTTTTTTCCGCTAATGGAAAGTGTTTCCTTAATTGCTTTAGCAGTAGTTTTGTGCAGGGTATGAACGCAATATGTTTGCGACGGCGGTCGGAATATCAAAACATAAAAAGTAAATAACGACATCTTGTCGTATCGTATCTCAAAAAGATGCATATGAGCACTGTTGCTTCGAAATTTGCAAAATATGTGTAACTTGCAATTACACATAGATCTATTTTTGCAACAACAACAAAACCATCTTTGACGCACGTAAACACGTAGGCGATGACGACACCAAGGTTGTTGGCCGAATGGCTGACATGTAAATACGTGGCATGTAAGTTTACAAAAGACGGTCGCCAGTTATCGCGTTTAATCCCCCCAAACTCGACGCTTGTGGCTGGCCGAGCAGTGAGACCTGAATAGAATCGACGTCCTGCTTTTTAAAAGAAGGCAGTAAAACTTTAATGCCCGTCCGAGGAATTACCAGGGCTTTCAGCTCGCATCAAAGAGACCGCTCATCTCCCTGGTCTGCGTAAAACCCTTAAGGCTGGCCGTAATGCCCACTGCTGCGTTGCCTCCTTCAGATCAATCACGGCCTGCATTCAAGTGCAACTTTGTTGCTTTTACGCGTCGTGCACAGTGCTGCTCTGTGCCTTGAGCGCGCGTAAAACAACAATCGGGCATTGTTTTTTCGCGGACGTGTTTTTCCTTTGTCGACAACGAATGGTTATAGATGGTTCGGATCCCTGGATTTTTCACTTCAAAACACAGGAGCGCACTCAACGGTGCTGGATGTTTTGGTTTGGGTATTTCAAAAAAATTTCTCTGAATTCTTCGCAGCACAAGGAATCGATCAGGGGAGGGTTTGAACCTTCTGTTCGAGTTTATTAGTATGGGAAACTCATGAGTGAAATGTATGTTTGTCGTAAGCATCGTAAGTATAAAGTAAAATACTTCTCTCGGGCGAAGGCATTTTTCGTCGTTGTTTACAAATGTCGAAAACTTTACCGTTTGTAAAACTCATCACATCAGATCCTGAGGCGTAGCATTTGAAAAACAGTCCTTTCCTCAGAAAACTGATTTTTATTATGTTGGGTTCTCTAGCGGCCTATTACGGGAACGCCAGAGTCTAACAAACTCAACAGATGTAGATACAGTATCCGCTTGATTGGCCATGTTGTGTTTCGTAGAAAAGCAGGTTGGGTAATGACGACAAAGATCACTGATTTACCATTCTAAAACGATGCTGTTTTCTGAGTACGGACGAAAAAAGCAAAAATTACGAGATGCTTCATACTAAAAGCCACAGTCAAAGCGTAATTGCAATTCAAAATCATGAAAAAGTTGACAACCAGGAACAAGATTGGGTGTTAATCGCAATGGTTAAGAAAGAAGCTAGCAAGCACGCACAGATCTGCGCTCTGCAGATACCTTGGAAGTAAGATGGGGCGTAAATGTCCAGATCAGCTGCAACCTAAACGCGCTTTGGTTTTGGCTCAAAACGTTACGTTCAAGCATTCTTTACCAAACACTCAGGAAGTCAAATTAAGACATGAAAGAAAGCCTGTTCGACCTGTCCTCGCGAGTCTTTCCCTGTTTGCCATGATGAGTTGTGCACGAGTTCCTCCTCGTGAAAAAGGACGCCGCAGCTCATCAAACGGCAACTCTCCTTCGATTATAGGAAATCGCAGTAGGAGAGGTGGTTGCGTCTGCCACGAGTGACGTAGATAGTGGGTTAAGTAGGAAGCAGCATCAGTTGGAGATGGCTGCCCGGATGTATTTGAATTGTCTCTCAGTTGGAGTCAATTGATGTCAGGTATTTGCTAAACAAAAGATTTGTCGTCTAATAAAATAAATAGACCGGAAGATGGTGAACTGTGTGAAGCACTAAACTAACGTATAAGGAAGCTTTTTGCGAAACTACTTTGCAGCAAAATCACGCAATCTCTGGCCGGTATCCAGGAGCTCATAAATGAAGTTGTCTAATGCTGCATTTGACATTTGATGCAAGTTGAAGAGCAGGCTTGCAGGTTCTCGTGCGCTTTATCGGGATAGAAATATTGCTTGGAAGTTAGTGTTCAGGTCAGCTAGTCATGGAACAGCTTTATGCTTGCGTTCACTCCGGTAAGGGTATTAAAGCGTATTGGAAGAAACGAAGGTTTTTGCTGGTACCTGAAACCACAGCAAAGTTTCACAAAAAACTGAGGAAAGTTCAAGCAACGTCCCGAGTTTCGCATAATAACTTATATTTCGAAGAAGACCCACTGCTTATCCACACGGTAAAGGCTTTTTTTAGCCGCAAGATGCAACTTTACCAAAGGTTTAGCTTCGACCGAGTTCTTTAAAGAAATGGTGAATAACATGTTTGTTTTCGTGCTTTCATTTCAACATCGCTCCATATGTCAGGAAGCAGCGTCTTGGCGTGTTTTGATAACAAATGTTTTAATGTCTTCCAAACAATGTTATCATATAGCGGCTTTGGGTGCAAGTTGCTCTGACATCGTTATTGCACCCTCTGCTGCATTGCTTTGGACAGACAATGACATAAAAGCGAGTTTCAAACCGTTTGGGGATACAAAAGTTACTTTCCACGATTCCCAATCTACTCTCTTTTGATGTGACAGAGATACGATTTTCCAAACAAAAATTGCGAACATTTTTTATGTAAACGGATGTGTAATTGAGCCCTTCCTGTATGCAAAAATATGATTCAAATAAATGTTTATAGCGCTTTTGTAAGCGTCGCTCTTTCTCATCTTGCAATTCCAAAGAGCTTATGTTTTAGAATTTAACGGAAAAAGTTGTCGTAAATTGTGAACCGCTTATATTTTTGTTGAAAACGACAATGCTCGCCTAACAATTGTTCATGTATTCGTATGGAGCAAAAGTCCACTGCAACTTTTTTCCCATTTCGTCCTAGGTTTTAATAAGGTGCAGTTTCTACGGAAGCACCACCTAGTTGTGTGCAACAGCACAAGATAAACGCAATCCAGAAGTCTTTTTTCTTCGTTTGTTGTTTTTGCTGTTCGCCGCGGTACGAAAAAGCGAGTTGCCCTTTGTACATGAGAAAAACGCTGTCGGTCGCTGAGAATAACTGCGGAGAAGAGCGTGGTTCGCGGCGCTTCGTACACTTAGTGCTCCACTCTCAATAGGGGCGATAAAAAGTCTTTGCCGATAGCTCAAAGCCGAATAACCTGTTTATGTAGATTAAAAGGGCTGGAAAATAGCAGAAGTGAAGATCAAAAACGACGTTTTTTTGGCCTGGCAGTTTTTATTGCAGTTTTCGCCCAGCTATCGCAAAGATGTGGCGTTGCTCTCCGCGCATAGTACGAAAGATCACTTACGGATAGTCACGCGATGTTTAATGTTGAGCCAACCAGATGATAGTGTGTTGAGAAAAGTGACAGATCGTTAATACCACAGTGACATTTATACATAGCTTTGTAAGCTGTTGCACTTAAATTTGTATTTGATCTTAGTTTGAGTCGAGGAAAGCTATACCCGCTTGCCCGCGAATCTCTGAATCCATCTTGAAGTTGCTGCCTGAAAAATGTGATAGGTTTTAGTTTGACAGTTTTTTGTATGATTTACGTCCGATTCCATGAAAATGAGTTTTTTTCTGTTGCCAAACAGTGCAGTTAAAATTTTATTGTTTTCACTTCTGCAGAACCTAGTCGCTACTGTTGGTTGAGATTTGCTGTAACCACTGAAATCATGACTTGCGTTAATCTTCGCTCGAGTCTGCGAGCTTGTGCATGCACGGCTTTGATCTTGTTCTTCCTTTACGCCGGCGAGCGGGGCGCGGAGGCCCGCCGGCGCGGACGCAAATCGTCGAGGTCCAAAAAGAACAGCGAGGATGAGGCGATCACGACGCACTTCATTTTTGCCCGTTTGGCCCGTCTCAACAACACCAACCCGATGCTTTGGAACCACAGGCCAAGCACCATCAGGTCGAATCAGGCAAGGAAGCATAAATCGAAGGCCGCGGAGTGGACGGAAGCCGTGATTTCGCTCCACTCACACAGTCGCCGCTACAACTCCGCGAAACACCGCACGATCGGCAAGTTTGGTTACCACTCCGAGCAGAAAAATGTGGTGGGGCGGTTGGTCCACGTCCAGGACCCAGGGCTCAACTCTAACCTGGGGTGCGCCGGGGGCGTCGCGAACAAGCACGAAATACCGAAGGACGAGCCGTGGATCGCTCTGATCAGACGAGGAAAATGCTACTTCTTCAATAAGATCAAGCTTGCTGAGTTGAACAACGCTTCTGCGGTGGTCATCTACGACAACAAAAGAGGGAGGCCGCAAGTCATGAACACAGCAGGTTAGTACAATATCTACAAGTAATAATTTGCTTGCGGGGGGAGTACATGCAGGATAGATACGTAATAGATGCTGCGCACCATCAGTTAATCCGACGCATAGCTCGTGCAGGTTGGCAACGACATACAGATAAACTAAAATGGCCCCATTTCATCCGTTTCTCAACATTACTAGCGAATTCGCAATAATTGTTAAACTTCTCGGTTTTGAATGTTTTCGTGATTTGATTTTCGTCTCGGGAGTTCTGTGGTGGATGAATAGAATTGTCGCATCATTTCAACCAATATGCGCTGCATATGTTTGACGATGAGTCCAATCCTGCCACGCCAGTAGCAATCGTAAGATGTTGGCCACACCTCGTCAACTATAGATCTTAATTCCTCGATTCGTTGAAATGTCGCCATGGTACAAATTTCAATTCAGGAAACGCGTGACCACCTTCGTCATCACCCTAGGAACGTTATCGGCCGCGGAAACGCTGCTTGGGAATCGAATTATCGGCAAAATAACATCTTTCAAACATTTAAAATCTGCTTTTAAACATGGAATCTTCGACATTATAAACTTAACTTCGCAACGGTTAACTTTCGCGGCGATGCAGAAACTTGGATGTCTACCGGAGTTGTGCCAAGGCATTGTGAACAACTTGTGAAATTGTCCAAATATCTAAATGACCTAAGTATTCGTGTAGACAGAACTGATCATACATATCGTGACCAGCATTGTGGATACCATGCGCAGTGAACCCAAGAGGATTAATGATCTTAACTCCATCGCAAAACGTGTTGGGAACCATGGAGAATGGCTCATATTCAAATGCAATATCAACCCTGTGTCAGTAATCTGTACGTTCAACTCGTGGTTGTGTAGTCCGTGAACAGTGTGGTGAAGTTATGACTCTGATATCAAACTTTCACATGTAAAGTGATAAACCTCAGGTTGGATTGTTATCAATCTATTAAACAAACGAGCTTTTAACGCTAATCGCACGTGTGATCATTGAAGGCGTATACAATGTTTATCAGGGCAGGAACAAATCTTGCATACTTTCAACGAGTGCGTTGCATACGTTGCAAACACACCCAACAAAGCGCTGTCTTTTGTCGGATATGCACTTGAGGTCTAGTTTCCCAGCGCTAAGACAAGCGTATGTTAATTCACTGTGTTACAAATGAGGTTATCCCGCCGTTTTGACTTCCGATGAGCAGATTTTCGGCGTTTGTTCGGGTTGCTGACGATAAAAGCTTTCTCAGCCCATTACTCTCACTCAAACAGTTGCGCTCTTATGACGGAACAATTGATTCGCTGCCGTCGCTTGCCAGATACACTCTGATTGGTCGAAGCTGATGGTCAAGCGCAGACAGTCGCACATCTTTTTGGTTTTAGATTCAGTTTTTTGTTGCGTTGTTCAAAAATTTCAAAGGTTTTTACAAGAGTCGAAGGAAGTTTTTGAAAACATTTCTGAAGCGAAAAGTTTTTGCCCGGCTCGTCCGAAGCAATGCTGCCGGTTACGAGCAATTTTTCTCATTTCTTGAGGCAGCGGAGCGTGACGACCTGTCCGTCGCGCTCTTCGCCCACGAACGAAACGGTAAACATGATGTAATGATCGCCCTATGCTCCCTTATAACATGGTATTGTTTCGCGGCGCGGGCCGCTGCACATATCCATTAAAGCTGGCTGGTAACTTCTTAGCAGTTCCGCAGTTGAACGCATTGCGAAAATCTGTGAAATATGCTGTCGACGGCAAAAAAAACAAACAAAACAAGAAGACGTCGCAAAAATTCAATCTTGTCACACTCTGTTGTTCTCATCTAAATCGTCTGGTCTGTGTTGACCCAGGCTGTCATCAAAAATACGATGAATTTAGTCAGGATTGCACCGTGTTTGGTTACCCCGGTCGCTTCCCTGAATTAACACAACTCCGTAGCCTGGCACCTGGTTGTCAGTTCTCTCAAGCCTACAAGTGGTTTTAAGCACTTGCCAAATTGTCAACACTGGCCACTAATCATCAATCAAATATTTCTGGCGTGGAATAGTTCACAAGTGGTGAAGATTTTTTAAAGTTTCATTTTTATTATTTTTTCACTCTTTAACAAAACTGAAACTGTCTGGCTGACGCGTTAAATAAACTCAAAACTTTCTCATCAATCACAAACGCTTTGTTTTTATTTTTAGCCGCAAAAACCTCAGTTTTTTTCTTGACACGGGTATCAGACGCGAAGTGATTTGCTCTCATGCGTTTGTAACAAAAGAAAAAGCGTTGCTGAAAACATAATCGAAAAGCAGCGCCTGTGCTTTGGCCAGACCAGAATAACACCCAATTAGTCAAGCGGAGCCTGGAAGGACTTCAAGAAAGATGTACCCATTTGACCGATATCTATCGCCTTGCTAACATGAGTTGGTTGAGAACTCTGTTTAGTATACGACGCGCTTTGGTACAGTAACAGAACAAAGTGATTTACAGCTAGCAGTAATCTTCGTCCATTTATATCCACGCAGCAACGGAGAGGGTAATGCATGCAGTAAAACGCCTTCACACTCGGAAAGTGGTTTCGACTGTTTCATCACTATTAAAGAAGCAAATTGCAGAAGAGTTACGTTTCGGTGTGGCTCGAGGGCAGGGTTCCTTTAGAAAAACTTAACTGCGACAGTTCAATCATTCTGATTTATCGGCGGTCGAGAGAGGCTCGCCAGTTCGAACACGCATTTTGAAAATTAACTGCGGTCGCGTTTGGTAAGAGAAGACGACGCGTTGAAGGTGAAGTTTTCCGCAGCGAATCCAATTAGCGTGGCAGGCTTTTGCCACTCCAGACGTCACTGCAACTTCAACGTGGATGCGTGTTCGAGCAGCCGTGCACGTCATCAGTCAATCAGTCAGCGGCCGTCGCAAGGCTGTTGAGATTACGTATCGCTTTACCCAAATGCCCACGTGACACGCGGTGACTGACCTGCGATGGAATGACAGAGTCAGTGCAGACAAGCAACGCAGCCGACCGGCGCTTCTCTCACTTTCGACTGCCGCACTCCAGCGCTAAGGATCTTTTGCAGTCGTTTCCGTCTTGGTAACTTCATTCCGTGGGATAACATTCCTTCATCTGGCAGGCTTCGAAAGCCAGACTGACAAACCACGCCGCAATTGTTCGCGCGTTTCCGAACAGTCCAATATCGCAATCTGGAAGTTTGCAACCGCTTCCCAGTCGTTGCAAGCCGACAACCTTCTCGCGAGCACGAAAAGGTTGTGTTGCGTGTACGAGTGTTGTGTGTTGCGTTACACACCGTGGTCTTTGACGCGGGTCGCAGACTCGTATCAAATTTTGTGGTTTTTCTGTTTGAAACGGACAAACGCTGTTACCGCCCTGTTGTTTGACAAAAAAATACTCTTTTGAGGCTTGCCTGCACTGTACTTTAACTTGAACAGTGTCGTCTGCGCCCGTGAAATACAAGCTGATGCAGCAGTACTTGAAGTAGCAACTGATAATTTGTTTTGTCTTTTCACTGCACTGTGTTTCAGTGGCATCACATGTCGTTGATGGGATAGGCTACCAGTTGAAAATAACTCATATGTGAAAGGCCATACCCGCACAAATTGTTTAATTTATGCAGTTCATCCTCGAATGCATTCCAAATTGAACCGAAGCCATCGACCTCCGAAAAACTTATGCAGCAAATTATATTTATGGACGGCACCAGAAGAACGGTAGGTCCTCCCCAACAACACATTCTCAATGGACCGCCCTCTTATCCCCCACGTTCTTGCGCAACCACAATTGTTTTGGCAAAAACCTGTCAAAGGCAATTCAAAACATAAATATTGTATATACCACACCAAAATTTACTGATTGTGGTAGTCAACACAGGAAATTTGCCAAAGCCTGTAGTCATAGTTTTTGTTGAACGGTGAGGAAGTTTCTGCTCTTTATTTAAATGGCATTTAAAAGGTCAAAGAAAAGAAATGCTCCTTGACACAAAAGAGCAGTATCAAGAAGTACCATGCCAAACCTGCAATTTTCATGTAGGTCTAAAATCCCAAGTAATTTTGAACGGCGTGAACGCTTGTCAAGCTTGAACTACTACTTCCAGTTACGTACGTACCCTCACAACCGGTTGTTCCACCTGGCAATTGCTTACAACCAATACAAGCACGATTAGGCAAGCGTGACTGAGCTCCAAAGGCCCGATGTAAATGATGCCGTCTTGCCGGGGGGATTGTCACCGAAGCGCGGAAGTCATCTTTATTGGTGGATGATGCCTGGAGGAGGATGTCCTCAGGTGCAATCTGCCCGTCACGCCTCGACGTCTGTTCCTTGCTTGTGCACCTGTCCAAATTCGACTGACTGACCCGATCGATATTTTCCGAGCCACAAACCATTTTATAAGTTGTGTTTCTTCGGCCAGAAAACACCATTTTTAAAGTAGCATGGGTCCCGCTTCGTGTCTGTTGCAGGCATGGCCCGATTTTAAATACACAATACCCCCCCCATAAAAATCAATAAGTGATGATTTGAGAAATACTTGAGTATTAGTCAGTGAACAAACATTGTTTTTGACAATAATTGGAAATAATTCTGCAAATGCATGTTCCGTTCATGTTGCTTCGCTTTTAAATAACTGTCTGTAAATTCCTCAGACGTTGAGCTTATAAAATGCCACCAAAGTTTATTTAGCATTCGCTTGACATCCCAGTTGAATATGGGCAAATGTTCAATAACGTCTGTCTCGTGGTGGAAGAAATCGTCAGAGAAGCATATTTTTAACTCAGTAAGGGGTCTACGTTTATTGTGTTTATGACTTTAAATGTGTGCGGCACAAAGAGGAGACAGTGCACGTTCCGCTATTGTAAAACTGATAGGCGGTGGCTTTCAGTCACTTTATGCGTCACATACCTGTCGCGGAGGGTTATAAAACTCGTGGCGAGTTGTAAAGTTGGGTTGCGAGGACAGAAAAGGCACCGACCAATTTTGATGTTTGTTTTGTTACCTATGCGGCTCATGTTAAGTGTTTTGAGGTTACATTTTCACATAAAACGACGAAGTATAGGCCTGGTTGATGAGCACCCTTTGCTAGACGCAATTTTTCTCCTAAGTGACCTCGTAGTTGCGGATTATCGAGGAGGGAATGAATTTTACTTACAGCGCTTACACGTTCGAACGTTTCTGATATTTTGGTTAATATTACAAACTGCTGAGTTGCTAGTGACATGCCTATGCCAAGTCTTTATTAGGGCGCGTAAGAGTCGGAAGTAACCCTGAGCTTGTACCGTATCAATCATAATAGGCCCACCCAATAAGTGCCGCCCGGTTTGTGCGAGGTTATGCGTCAGAAGCAGCTTCGTCACACACCAGCGCTTTCAGTTTGGTCATGGCTTGTGCGTTTGACGAAGCTAAACATAAATAACTATAAAAGATTCTGCGTACGAACAATAACAGGTTGTTGTTCCTCGCTCTGATATTTAGGAAAGCACTTGGCCAGCTGGAAATTATAACCTGCCCGGCAATGGCTGATTTTCTGTTATCCTGTCTTGACCTGCTGGGCAGATGACTTACATTTGACGAAAAGAATTCCTTAGTTTTTCAGTTGCGGAAACGTATGTTTGTACGTGAAGTCTTAGTTAATTGTTTGCTGCCAAGTTGACCGCGAAACAGACGCATCTTTGACTTCAATGCCAAAAGTATTTGAACAATTGTCGGTTATTGTCTCGTATAAGGAGACAACTATCAATTTTTTCAAGTTTTACCGCAAATGAAGCAAAAGTGGAAAAATCCGGGATAGCTATATTTCGCAGCGACTTTACACTTTCGCTAAATTCAAATTGTCCCGAGCTTGTCACTTAGTAAAATTGCGTTTTTCCCCACAATCTGGTTTCTGCGCAATACAATTCCTGCACAGCACAGATTTGATAACGTTAGATGGTACACAAAGTTTTTTTCCACTTGCTGGGTAATAAGAATGCTTTGCCTATTCTCTCTGACAATTACTGCATGATCCTGTTCCGAAGCTCTTCTAAGACATATCTAAATATCATGAGTCTCATGGGAGGCGGAACCAGGTTAACAGTTTACGAAAAACCTCCTGTATCTTGCGGAGCACGATTTTTTTGGATAAAATGCTACATTTTGCAATTGGTATTGGGTTTAGAAAATAAATAAGCAACACTGCCACAATGCTTAAGTATGTTTTCTTCGGGCTTGAGACGATGGCAAATCAAGGCCAAGCACATTTGCTTGATTGAGAACACTATGTGAAATAGCTGTCAACGAAGCCGCTGTAGCGCGCAACTGACTGCACAAAACTGAACATCAAAACAACCGCATATCCCGTGTGCTGCTGATTTCCATTCAAACAGCAGTCTTTTCTGGGAAGGTTTTGGTGGTATTTGCGCAGATTGAAATTGATAGATCGCGCCTTAGGCCAAAGGCTCAAATTGCACACTCGGCCTTACACGCGCGTTCAGCTCCCGCCTGATGTATAGATTTTTGACCTTAGCCGCTTAAAGTCAATTTCAGAATTGTTTGCATACCTTACGGCGAATGCAAAAGAAGAAAAATAAAATGAACGCTGCCTTTGAAAATGTGTCTGCCAATCTGCACACAGTCGCCCCTGGAGTCTCACAAGTAACCAGTGAAGCGTCCGAATAGTTGGGCGCCAAAACCTATGGAATAGCACATGACTGCATTAACGAGTCTCGTATCGTGATTATTAAGCTTAGGCTGCACAGCGGCTGAGGCTAAGCGAATGCGTGAAAGTTCGCAAGGTTTTTTGATCTCAAGCTTATCTAAGTTTGATCCCAGCGGCATCAAACGTATATCAAATACCTTGCTAGACGTCGTCATGACGCAGTTGGCATGGTTATGAAGTAGTTTCTGGCCCATATTAATACAAAACGATCGTCGCGTTGAGCGTCCATGACAACTTCAATAACGAACTTTGCGACAAAGAGCAGCGAAAGATAAAGGTTGCCACTTTGCGCGGTATTTCGGCGCCGACGAAAAAAAATGAAACGAAGTAGTCAGAATCGGGATTGCTTAGCCTGAACTTCATATTGGAGCCACAAATTATCTGAGCAGATTGGTGTGTGATATGAAAGTTTCAATTGCTGCAGGCATCATTAATTTCGCTAAAAAGTGCTTAGTTACGAATAGCTTGGTATCCTCTCATTTGAGATGACAAACCTATAACCCTGTGCCAGACTCCTCCACCTTCCCCGCCTCCGTTTTTCTTCCCCTTGAAAGGAATTTCCATTTTTGGTCACTCCACACTTCAGACCGCAATCCATGCTGGCTTTGAAGTAGCAGTGCTTTTCGTACGCAAAGCCACGGACATGAGACTTGTTGCGTCAACAAAGGGGGTTGTTATCTTTGATTGCGTCGCGTGTCACGGCTTAGGGAGCATTAGACCTTTGTGACATCGGGGATTTGCAACACTGTTTGCCGAGAGCATGGCTCAGGCGAAGGATCACTGAGGCTTGCTGTCATGTGTTGATGGCAAGAACCACTTTAGTGTAGACTGCGGTCTCTCAAGTTTTCTGAAACATGTCGTTAAGCGCACTGGCTGGTAATCTTCTGCAAGACATTGGGTTGGGAAGCTGCTTTATGCAGCCACTGTTTGAATAGGAAGGTTTTGAGACTTTCCTGGAGGAAAAATACTTCTTCGTTTCATACGTTGTATGAGGATGCATATTTGTTACACTATTTGTTCGTTCAAAAAACGCATAAAAATACTCTGTTTGAATAAGGTTCTAGTGGAATAACATCTGATGATGCCTACCTAGTTGGTGAAATATATACTCGTTAAGATCATAGTGTCTGATTCTTGGCTGTGAAAGGATTCCTTGCGATAGACAGTGAAACGAATTACTTTTGCAATTTTGAATTCAACATTTCCATCAGACTTCGTTGTCGTTTTGACAGACTACCGTTATCTGTCAATAAAGTCATCCCTCTGGTGGAGTACTGTTCTGTGATGAAAACCAACACGCACTTACGCTCAGTAGATTTTTCCAGTCTCGGTTTCCTTTGTGTAACTCCTCCCTAAACGTCTTCCCGGATCAAAGCCGCAGTGACAAGATATGAGACCGTGCAGGCTTGGTCATTTGTGAGTAGTTGTTAGGATCAGGGATACCTTATTTTTATAAATGTTAAATGTGAACTCTTGTGTGGTCACCTCGAATCAAAAAGAAAAGGTAAAATGAACGAAAACGCTGCAACATGCCTAGTTTTTGGTCGTACATTTTTAGACATCTCTGTAACAAAAACGCAGCGCAAGGTAGTTGCGAAAATTTAATACAAGTCAACTTGAATTGCAAATGACATATGCTGAAACGTACTTCGCAAGGCACACGGACACATGTTAAACAAACGCTCTTAACGCTTAGCTTTCCGTGATTTTCTCCTCAGACATCATACTTAGGTTGCTGGCTTTGATTCGAACATTACAATGCGCGGAAATCCAACGTTTCATTCCACAAATAGTCACGTTGTTACAAAACGCGCTTAGCAACGGCTGATATGACGGATCAGTTTGATAGCACTTTCATGTGGCCGCCTTCCCGTAGAGCTGCTAATATCGCCTGTTCATAATTGGGGGGCTTGGCGAGTTGCGGAGGGAGATGTCGCAGAGCTCCCGAACTATTATCCGTCGGAACAGCATGAGATGGCCGTTTTACGCATAGCCCCTGTCAGGTTGAGTTATGCCGTGGCATATGGGCCCGAAAAGAAGTCAGCAGCGTCTAGGAACGAATTGACATGACACAGTTCTGCGATTTCTTTGCCAGTGTTGGCTATTGCCCAGAGCCGGCCGTCACGAGCTACGGCGCCATTTTAATCTCTGCGCGAGACATACCTCTCATGCACTACAGCGAAGTTGCTCGCAAATGGTTTGGACCGGCGCGCGAAACTTGATATGAGAAAAAAATGCGCAGTGACAGTCAGACGACCGTTGCCTTCTTCAGTTTCGTAACTACACAAAGGTTAAGCTTGTGCCAAAGCAATGCCTGCGCTGAAAACTGCTTTGCAGTTCGCCATTCCACAAACCTATCATTGCGTGCTTATCTCACTCTACCGTTTTAAAGCAGTGCTCTGTCCCGTCTTACTTAGTGTTGAAGCTTGCTCGGTCTTTATGAACCCCTAATTTTCCTTCAAATTTTTGCAAAGCAACTTCGGTTTAGGATGCCGCATATATATTCAATGATGGTACATTTTTCGAAAAAATGGTTTGTTTGAATTGTTTAACGTTCATCTTCAATTCAGAGACGTTTTAAGCTAGCTTCGGCTACGCATTTTTTCAAACTATCGCTTGAGTTACATCAATCACCCGTGTCTCTGTCGTGATTAATCACACGCTGATTTATGTTCGGCACTCATCAGCATATCGATTTCCTCACGTGCTGGACTGTTTTAGTTTTCCGCAACTTTTCATCTGAGCGGAAATCTTGCAAAGTGTTAGGTTTTCAAAATGTTAAAAAAAAAACAAACTACGGTAGTTGTTTTGGATTTGGGTGAATCATCGATTCATCTGATATCTTCTCGTGTTCACATGAGGGATCTAAAACACTCTTCTATTCGGCAAAACTTATAATGGAACCGACTTGGTAACGAAAACCTTCTATTGTAACCCTTTGTTTGTTAAAAATATAACACCCCAACATCTGATGAACAGCTCAAGCGACCATTGCAACTCATGGCTGCTTTTGCTCAAAAGTGGTGCAAACAGCTTATACACTCGTGAAACGTCGCGCTGTCGATGATGAACTATTCAATCTGTTTGAGGTTGGACTGAACTTAACAGCTGCTAATTCAGTAGGCGCTAAGCGGGCAGTCGTAGTGAAAAATGAACAACTCTTTTATAAGCACTTCATCCTCGTGAAATACACTCACCCAACGATAATTAATGAAAAGCGGCTGGTTTGTATAACTAAACTCACTATATTTTTGCAAAAGTACCTAATGAACCTCAAGTCGTTTCATGCATGTCGAAACAACTACGACGTGGTTTTTTCTGCAATATATTGTCAGTGGTAAACGAGCCTCAATCGGCATTTATTAGCCGAGAGCCTCAATCGGCATTTGTTAGCCGAGAGCCATGTATTGATTGGCCTGCCAGATCAAACGACCCACTTGTGTAGTTGTGGCTATTTCTAAGTGCAATATGACGATACTCGTAAAATACGGTCTTTGAAGTAACCCACTGTGGCTGAGCAGCGGCGAAATCCGTATTTTCTTGTAAATGCGCAGAGCGGAATGGGACCTGCTCGGTGCTCGTGTCTGCGCATGCGCACTGCGCCAGGTCCTCGGCGCAACCCAGCAGATGCTTCCGCTGGCGCTCGATCATACCATTGCCGGGCAGTCATCAGGTGGCGCGGATGTTCTCCCCCTCATGCGTGGCCGAAAAGAGGTCCTAGACGCCGAAAGCTGATACGGGCGGAAAGCAGCAATCTCGTTAAAAGCATGTTTTCGTTGGACGTGTCAGGATTGTTTCTGCCATTGAACTGATGCGCTGCGGGAAGTTGAACACCGTCATTTGATACGCATCACTTACTCCAGTCACGTGGCACTTTTCCTCACCTCATTTCTATCCATTTAAGCCTGCTGGGCGTCTCCTTAACTTGTAACGCTTTGCCCATTACTCGATCTATCTCCATGTGAAATACATCAAAAGAAGTGCTACCCACTGTATTGACCGACGTTATAGGTAACTAATTTAGCTTGAAATTAAACAATTATTCAGATTTGTGTCAGTTAAACGTGGGAATTAAGCTTGACAGTTGTTTCCACCACAAGTGCTCACGCAGAATCAGCAATTCGACACAGAACGTTTGTATATCTAACGCAACTAGTTTTAATGCACCAAGGATACCACTAAGCTGCTTTTTAATGGTGTTTTCATTGGCACTAGTTTACGCCGCGTCGCCACATCCAAAGCATCGGAATGGTCCGAACATTGGGCATAATAAGAAATAGAGTACGGCGAGCTGTTCTTGGAGAAAACTTGTGGTCGAAAGTACGTTCGCAGACGCGTTAAGTGCTTGACTCTTGCTCAAATATAGTAAGAGAGCTTCACAGTTAGCTTGGTTTACTGTTGAATATTCCGGAACAGAATTAACGATTCTTGTTGAGCGCTTCGGAACAGACGTGACCACAGGGTTCCATCTCGCTTCCTGCCATTCTATAAACAAATGGTTCCGATTCACGGACCATCCCATAGTGCCGGTGTTTTAATTCCGCAGAAGCATTCGCGTGTTTCGAGGTCGTTTTATTAAAAATCCAACTGTTGTTTGTCGCGAAACACAGGTATGGGTTCAACTTATGCTCAAGGCCACGACTCAATGCGGCAGTCGCCGACGGGAAGCCTTTCACTCTTGTCGCACACCCTATGTGTCTCTTGCCCTCGTTCGTTACATGAAATAATTTCAAGATTTTTTACTTCGGTTTCTAAGGAGCAAAAAGAATGAAACGCGGGAAATATTTTTCATTTTTAACTTTGTTAACAATAGACAGAATAGGCATAGTCTATATTGCGCGTTGACAAAAGTTTACGCATCTTTAATTATAGTAAGAGCGATTTAAAGTGAAACGAGAGTTTAAACTTTTGGATGTGCTGTTTGATCAACGGATGTCATCGCAAATCAACTTTAGTTCTTTGCTTTTAATTTTCAATTCGATCAAAACCAAGCAAGACCATGCCTCGACAAATGGAGAACTTTCGTATGAGTTCAAATGCCACTGTCAGAAAAAGCAAAATCGTATTTTAGATGCTGCGCCATTAGAAAGTTGTAAGTTTGTGAAAAACACACGTTTGTAACGTTTCGTTTTATTGTTCAGGAACGAACGTGGTCGCACTGATGGTGAATCAACGATTCGGAGAAAGAGTCGTGGAGCTCCTGGACGCGGGAACGCAATTGTACATGAACATTACTGTGGGGGAGCGTCGCAACGCGTCTGAAAAGGACACTCCACCAGCTGCACCCCCAACTGCAGCCCCTCGAAGTGAAACAACCAACGCGGCGCATCGACCCGATTTAAACTTGCTTCGCGGTTTGATTGTGTCCATGCTAACGATAATGATGTCATCAAGCCTGTTCGTCAGCAACCGGTGACGTGTGCTCTTCAGCTTTTCATCTCGCCAGTGGTGGGTCTTTCGACGCCGAGGTTCAAGCCAAGTGCAGAAAACGTGGTGACTCTTCGGCGGAACGTGATCGCAGCTGCCGTTTGACATCACAAGGGTCGTCACAGACGTTGAACGTCAGCGTTGGTTGCGGAACAAACACTAGATCAACGGCACAAACGCGTTTAACTAGCGGCGGCGGTGCGTTTGAAAGGCGCTGTTGACCTGGGCGGCTTCCGATTTCGGGGTCGTGTTCCGCCAGCGCAGCGCAAAACAATGCGTTCGTTTCGAAAAAACAAAATATTTTTCCGTTTCCGCCACTGCGCTTCAAGTTTTCTTCTACCTCGACTGGTGCAGGCGCAGTGGTTACTCGATCTCAAACAGAGTTGTAAATGCTAGCACCTTCAAAGTCTGGGCAAATTCCATGCATTTTCTTCAACAAGTTGTGATGCAAACCGTCTACTAGAAATTTTGCAGTAAGAAAACAAAAGGCATGGTACTGCTTTGGCTGGGACACTTTTTGGTCAACCTGTTTTTGCAGGTTTGAAAGACGTCTTGCGATTTTGAACAGCTAAGTCTCTCTCTTCTTGATGTAGTTATTGAAAAATGTCCCGGATGCTCAGCCGCAATTTTGTTGCGACTCCGCGCAGCAGCATCTTTCACAAAATTTTTTCGCAAATCCGACGGTGACGTCACGGGTGGCAAATTTTCGCGGTAAGATTTCGGAACTTGTCTCCCAATTTTACCCGTGGTTTGTTGTCATCACTTTTCATTGTACAGGAAATTCCTGAAAGGTTAGCGAATTCCCTCGTTAGCGATCTACTGCTTTAGCGTGAATCACTTCATTGCTGGTTGCCGTGGTGGGTCGTCGCCCAAGGTGTACCTTTGTTTTTAACTAGTTTGTTATTGATGCTTTTGTACCTTGCAATTGCCTGTGCTTGTAATTTGGCTGTTATTTCTGCTTTAATATACGGTATACGGAAACCGGTGGAATTCATTGTTGTTTTTGTGTACAAGACAAAAAGCATAGGATTATAATGTAATATCTAATGCAGTTACAGCAGCATGGAAAGGTTTCCAGACATATTTTGATCAAGAAGATATAAACCTGCGTGGTTTTTCGCTTCGATGCAGTTAATGCAAGCTAGCGTTTCACGACATAGACCACAAACTGTTGAAGGTGTTTATGTGGCGTTATAAAGTGCTGCATACGCACATAGTTTCAATGTATTTCACGCAACGGCTTAAATTGGCTTAACTTGGGCTTACGATCGTGATTGCCGAAACTTTTCAGCTTTGTAATACGATCTCGCTTCGGAAAGCGCACGAAGAGTTTTTAAAAATTTCAGGGCGACTGCACAAGACAGCGCTGGAGCCGATTGGCAAACGGATCAACTCTTGCAGAGCGACGGCTTCGCAAATATGCAGTGACCGACAAACAAGCTTGCTGGCTCTGGTAAGCACGAACCATGCTGAGCCACACGGTCAGGGCAGCTATAGTGTTTCGTCACTTAGCCTAATTGGATAGCACAGGATAATATTATGCCAGTGTTTCGGGGTCTTCTCCATTTTTGCGTGCGCCGTTCGTGATGCCAGTGTCCAGCGAGAAACACTTCGAGTTGTGGGTTCCTAAGTTCTGCTTTTTTGGACTTAGGCTGTTGCAAAGCAACAGAACTCGGTTGTTCTGACTTTTCGAAATAACAGCAAGAAGTGGATCAAAACAATCATCACTTTGTAATTTTTATAGGGTCGCGGCTAATAGAAAAAACTGTTAGAGGGTGCGCATGGTAAGCATAAGGGTTTACTCAAAATCTACAAAAATCAAATCCACCTTTCAACATTGAAAGGTTTTGCTTGCTTTTGCAGCATTTCGCCAACCTATACGTCTGTTCTCTTGGTAGAATCTGTCCACTACTGTCACAAGATTACACTCCTGCAAAGCAACCAGTATCTTGCGCATTTGCGTGAACATCTAGCTGTGTGAAAGCATGCAAGAGCAAATTTGCAAACACGAGCCCTTAGCAGTTGGGAGAACGAGTAATCTGCCTCGCCCAACATCTGAATATGACACCTTGTAGGACAACAACATTAGAGAGAGAAAAATTTCAGTAAGTTTAGAAACTTCAACAAATATTTCATGAAGTGAAAAATATTGACAGCGAAAATACGCTATTTACAATACACATTGATTCTTTGATGGGGAATTCAAACTTTATTTTCGTACAAACATTCAAACGTTTCAGTAGGTTTGTCGGTTGTTGGGTCAAACCGTATTTGCTGTTGGACTAAACCAGTGGTTCTTAAACCTTTTTTACATATCTTTACCCTTTTATCAAACACGATTACCAGATTTACCCCCAATACACTCAATGATGCTCATTTATTAAAGATACGAATGTAACAAACTCGTGCAGTTTAAAATGATTTATAAAATTTACTTTTGCTGCAATTCATGGTTCAGTAAATTTACCCCAGGTTAAGAACCACTGGACTAAACGTTTGTGTTGTGAGCAAAAATTTTTCACTCTTCCATCGATTTCAAGCTTGTTACGCCTTTGGATGGCGGGCCAACAGAAAAACTTTAAACTGTTGGGTCAAAACATGCTATAAATGTCACTCACGATAAGTGTGCTTTTCAAAACTGTTTTACTAGGTCAAAAAGTATTCGTCTGACTCCTGTCGGGCGTATATGGGTGATTTTCTATTCTCATAAACAAAAACCAGCTATTTGGGGCAACGCTGCAGCAAACACCCGAGAATCATATTTTTAATCTTTATTGTTTCACTTCAGTGAAGAACGTGACCATGGGCATCGGGAGGGCAGCAAGGGTAAAATTTCAAGATCCAAGGCCCTCCTGGATTTTGAAATTTGACATTTTCCTATTAAATGCTTAGCAAAAATGGTTGTTTTCTTACTTTCGAGTCGGTAAAATGAAATTTTACCACTTTTACATCCCATCCTGAAAAAATCTGTTTGGTTACTCCTGGACAAATCCACTATTGGGCCCACCCTGGAAAAATCCTTCCGACGCCCATGAATGTAAGTGAATGATGCCAATCATCACCAAAGATTTTCACGTGCTCTGGGATGGACTGAAATGTTGCCTACCGCGCTCGGAACAAAATGCAAACAAAATCAGTTCATGACCGTCGCAAGAATAACATGGCCACGATTGACTTTTCACCTGAAATAGGCCACACTTCAACGGGAATTTGGTGTTTGGAAAGTTTGCATTACCATGTCAACTTACCCTTAATTGATGAAGAAAAGTTTTAATACAGCCGACTTGTGACTATCGTTGACAAAGTTTTGATTTAAAAAGACTAAAATTAAGAAAATAATTTGTTTGAGGGGTTGTCTGCAATTTTTCTTGGCACACAATTGACCATAATTAATCGAAGCTCAGCAGCCCAGACGTCGAATCCGGTACTGAACGCTCTTTGCAACGTGGAAATAGGATCAGTTGACTTGACGTAAGTCAGGCTGTCCTCTTTTTTGCGAGAATCGTAAAAGAGATACGGCGATTCGTTTAGTGCCGAAATATTGCGACGATTTAACTTGCCACAAAGCTATTAAAATAAACTCATAATTTGCATTCTGTATACCTAGACTCCCTTTTTTTTATTTTAATTTGCTTGTAAAGTGCCAGTGCCACATGAAGCCAGAAAAGTGCTTCCCCAAATCAGAAAAATATTAGTATTTTTCAATCGCATGAAGTTAGCCATAAGCGCATCTTGGCGTAAATGAAAAATGAGCCTGAAAAACAACAGTCCAAAGGAGTCTCGGGGTCTGGATCAGAAATCGTTTGAAATGAACCTGATATTTTGACTGCAGTTGCCATGGAATTCCCGCTTCGAACAGAAAATTCTGCTTCAGGTGCCCAATAACAAGCTTCCTTTTTTCTCCTAAAGGTGTGTTCCACCAAGGCTTCCTACAAGTGCTTTGTAGGAGGCCTTGTTCGAACACTAACCGCTTGATGTCGACATCTAAACACTGCCAGAAAATACAAACATTTTCTTTCCGGTGCCCTTGGCGACTGCCTCTCAAACGTCTTTGCTGGAAAGAGCCGGAAAACAGTAGGCCTACAGACAACTAAATTGACGTTTTGTAGGAGGCCTTGGTTACACCCGTGGTGATGCTTGTTTTTCTATCGTCATCGTTTTAGCCGCAGTTCTGCAAACCACTGCTTGGCCGCACAGATCACGGTGGAGGTGTTGAGCAGCCATTCAACCGTTTTTTCTGTATCAAGTCAGTTCGTGGACTAAGCTTTCTTTCACCTCATGTCGAACAGATGTAAACCTGATCTTGTGCTTGAAATGCACAACGTAGGACTCGTACTTACACTCGGAAACATTGTTAACTGCTATCAGGGTCACAACCAACTGATATGTTCGGGGGGGCAAAATGGTGTAACTTGTTGCTGCACCTAACAAATACATACGTTTGTGAAAATTTCGTGGGGGGGCAATTGCCCGATTGCCCCCCTCTGGTTGCGGGCCTGACTGCTATTGCTAAACACTACACCGGGCCCGTAACCAGCTTGGGACACCAGGAGCAGGAGGGGCGAAGAGTTTTCTGAGATGGGCCCAAATTTCTTGAACTATGTCCTGTAGTTTCAAACTATATCCAACACAGTTTTCCAGTGGGGGAGAAAATTTTTCTAGGGGGATTCGCCCGCCCTGCGCCCTCCTGGTTACGGGCCTGCACTACACTCTAAGCATATACTCGACATAAAAATATTGAATGGTTGATTTCGTCTTTTACAAATTCTTGGACATTTATTTGACAAAGTTTCTTCGAGACATCGAAACTGAGGTTGTAGAAAGTATTAAGCTGTTAATGCATTTAAACATCACAATTTTCAGAAAGTTATTGAGTTTTGCATAAACTCGCATTGGGCATCTTTTTTGAGCGCATCTCTCCATCCTGTGCTTTTACTGTAAGTTGACCCTGCGTGTGTGACTATTGGTAATTACTTTGTTTGTTAGGTCACAATGACGAAATATCGTCACATCTGATGAGGAACAAGTTGATAACAGGCGAGGTAAGGCATACAAAAGCAAAACACTGTTGGAACGCATTGGAAAGAGCTTGTACATATCCTATATGTTAAGCTCTTGTTTTGTCGGAAAGTGGATGAGTGACACCACCATTCTAAACAGTGTTTCTTATTCACCTTTCAAAGACTAACTTCAGTGGTTTTGATGGGTTTTGCTGACTTTTAAGACTGTATATCAAACTTTTCAGAAAAACTTAGCAAACTGCCTTCGACTAGCATAACAAAGTGCAGAAAGTTGAAACACAGGCATGTCAGTGAATCAAAACAGACACAGGTGTTTTGTTCGCATGCATTAGGTAAAGCAGTGGAAGTGAACCGAGGCCATGTTTTTGCAATAAAAATTCAAAACCAGCGTAGTCAGCTTCGCACACCACAGGCTAGGCTTTGTGTCACCTGTTTCGGTGTTTGTAAATGTAAGTCAGGTAAGCAGTTTTCGTGAAGGCTAAAAACAACAGCCAGTTGAAATTACATCATGGTGACATTTGAAAAAGTAAAAAAACGGAGAAGTTCGTTTGGGCAGAGAGGAACCACCGACTGTTTGTTGATAAATGACGCTACGCCATGCCAGTGCGTTTTGTGCTGGCCAAGACGTTTGCTGAACTGGTTCGATGGCTACCTCTTGTGTAACCGTCGTGGGTGGCGCCGAAGTAGCATTCGCAGAGACCATTTGGTGACTCATTGAAAACTTGTTTAAAATGCAAGATAAACTCCAGGTGTTGCGTTTTGCAACGGAGCTGTGGTGGATTGTGCAATGTGCATATTGATGTAATGTTTCTCCGCCACAAACACTCGGCCACACTGCTCATGGAGTCAGATTCAAAGTTTGCAGTACTTTGCAAACAGTTCGTGCTTATTTTCTCGAAGGCGTGCCGTCTAAAGCAGAGGACCTTGATTTGTAAAGGGGTCAGTTGGTTTAAAATACGAAGTCCTTTACAGAGAACTGGACACAGAAATGCGAAAACAGACTCGTTTCCTAGGTAATAATGTTTACCTCATTTGCTTGGACTTGCATTGCATTTCCCTTTTCGACTAATTATTCTCAAGTAGTTTCTACGCATCAGAACTCACCCACAACCATGTTCCTCAAACTGCTACAAATTGTCAAACTCCAACCAGAAGTTGCACAAAATTATGGGAATATTTCTGCTGTCTGGGCATCATTAGTCGCAAAGTACATCCATGCAGATATCAAATGCGGTAAGCAAGTCACTTAGCTAACCACTAATATCCTAATGTGGAAGTAAATCTTACTGTGCTGACAAATTGAAACAACAAAAGGTTCCCAGGTAATGATGAAGCATCACAGTATGCATAAAAACTAGAAAAGCAAGCTGTTATCAGCTACGTTGGTTTGCCACCTAATCAATTATATTCAGGGCAGTGTAGCCGCAACCCAAGCAATTTTGGATGATTGGAGTTGGAGCCAAACACGGAGATATTTTGTAGGCAGAGCTGGAGCTATTTTTCCCATTTCATGAGTGTTTGAAATTATGTCATTAAATACATCTGTTGTTTACAAAATCTGCAGCATCGGAATTGGGGAATCAACAGTTTTGAAATAAAACCCTGGCATCACATACATATGCCAAGATTGCCAAATGTGCACATGATTTCCTCGTTTGTGTGTAGACCAGAGTCTCTCAAACTTTTTATCATTTTGTGACACATCATCTGTGCTAGTGTAACTATACAATGGTTTTTGATTTTCATTGGACCTCATAAATTTGGAGCCAGAGCCAAGATTGTAGATGGCTGGAGCCAAAGCTTGAAATATGGGTTACAGCCCCGCAGCTTTGGCTACAGGACTTTCTCCATCAATAGCTATCCGGGACCAACAAAACCTGTCTAAGCATAAGAATAAGAAAGATAACACCGCAATTTCAATATATCTTACACTACTGTACTTTATTAAATCTGAAAACACCAGATTTTCCATAGAAAAATCCAGAACCGTAGGAAGGTATTGGAATCCATAGATCTGGGGAAAACCCGATTTGGTAGCCTTGGGTATAGTGACCTGAAAAACAAATCCGAATTGCTAGTATCGTGAAATATGCAGATATCAATATTGTTGACAGCTTGCATTTTTCTATAATCCACTCACACGAATATATCAATTTCTTAAGAATCTGGGTTGGTTCTGTACTGTTATTGTGAAGCTTTCTGCCTTGTATCCGTGATGCTTCGGACCAGCTCTAATTGCGCAAAACTTCAGTCAGTGATTGCGACTGTAGTGCCACGTAAATGATCAGACGGGCCAACCCTTCATAGAGATAGAGATGTCCATTTGCACATATCGGCATACCAGCATCCCATGATAGTCTAACAGCATGATACATCTGAGGTAGCGTACAGATTATTTCTGTATTTCGCTTCCAAGACAGCATCGTTTACCAATATCGTAGAAATACAGTACTGTAGATTTCGATAAGAGTTTCCACTTGTTTCCTCTTGGCAGTGGTGGTGAGGATTGCCTGATACAGGATAACAAAAAAGGTTTAAAACTTTCTCTTAAATTGGCTCAAATTTAACGCTCAAAATTGTTCAAGAAAGTTTAAAATATGGTCCAGCTTATATATATATATATATATACTGTCAAATACTTCAGTTCATGGTTTTAATTTATTTTTATACATTTTGAAGGAGCGCAATTTTTGAATTTAATTCACACCTGCAGAGTGAATATGGTTTATATCTGCCTATGAAAACAATGTTTGTAGAAATCCAAACCATAAAAATGTGCACATGTATCCAGGTGACATGCACGGTAAGTAAATAAAGGCGATGCAGTGCGACCAGCAAGGATTGATTGTGGTTTCATTCTGTCAACCCACAAATGCAAACGCATTGGCTTGCCATCATTGCGATTTTGCATCCACCATTCATCAAGATAAATATGTACCGTAGCATAGACCTAACAAGGAGAGGGCCATGGCCCTCCAAATTTTTAGAATATCTAGTCATTTTGTGCTTTGAGAGGAGGTATCCCAAAAAAATACTGTTGCTCGGCTAAAATAAAAAATTTTGGCCCTCCAAAAATTTTGGGCTGGCTACGCCACTGTACCATAGGCCTGTTCATCAACTTACTTCCACGTTAGTTTGTCACAGGAGATAAACAAAGCATAAGCACAGATGTTATGACTCATATAGCCTATAATTTGTAAAGCAACAAAAGTGGTGTGGCTGGCTGTGTTTCCATATTCCCTGATGTCTATTGATACTAGAAACTTAAAACATTTTGTTATAGCTTTAAGTACGCCAATATAAGACTCACGTGAGTGTAGGTGATAGATTACCAGGCATACACATCCTTGAACCACGCCTGAGCTAACAGTTGACCGATTGCTGTCCTTGACATAAAAACACGACATGTCTCCAATGGTTCGTTGAATGGTCATATGCAGGCTATTCAGATCGTCGTTCCCATAAGCCCAAATTGGAAAATGTCCTCTTTACGCCTAACAACGCAGTGATAACCTAATCTGCTGACAAGCCAACCGAGGTGTGAATTTAGGGTTGAGCAATCGGTTTGCTTCGAGTCCTTATAGACAACTTTCGCCCGCTTCCCCTTTTGTAAAAGAGTAGGAGAGATGTTCCCGTGTCCATGCAGCCCTGAAAGCTGCTGCTCCATATGGCTGTTGGAATTCAGCAAAACTAAAGCAGGCATTTACTACACTTGCAACGAGAATGGCGAAGCCCTGAAGTGTCGCGCAGAAATCCCGTATGCGGCATTTTTTCGGTGTAGTCTGTTGCTGATGCGACTGATGAATAATGATGCCGTTTATAATTTCCGACAATTTGTTTTTTTCAGACTTTGGTAGTTCGAAAATTTCGGCGTTAAATCAAACGGTTTTTATGTATGTGCAAATTAATATGTAATAAAAGTTAATAACTATTTTACATCCCTGTCTATCGAAAGAAACCCTTTTCCAGCAAAGAATCAGACCTTAATATCTTACAGAATATATAATTCGCTTACTACAGGGTTCCCACGCCGTATCGAAAGTATTGAATCGTGAAATCGGTTTTCAAGACCTTGAAAAAGTATTGAATTTGGCCCAAATGTAAAGAAAGTACTGAAAACGTATGGAAATTCCAAATTCAGCCATTTTTTATTCAAATTTTGTTCTTTACCGCTGATGACAGTTTTGCAAATATTTGTTGTCTTGTGTTCCATGAATAAAATTTTGGAAAAATGAAGAGAAGTGGTGATATTAAAATTGTTAAATTTAATATTGAAAAGGTATTGAAAAAGTATGGAAAACTGTTTTTGAAAATGTGTGGGAACCCTGCTACTAGGTAGGCATCGTCAGCTTTTATTCAAATAGAATCAATGGCCAAGGTTGAAGTTACACGTTTCTATTTTACACCCTTATATATTATTTGCTTTTCATTACACTTAATGCTTTGTCCAGCGATAGCATTTCTCGGGGAATTTTATTCTTTCAAAAATTAAGTCATTATCTTTATTCTTAAAGACACAGCTTCCAGTTTCGCGATTTTTTTACTTTTCGCTCTCAACGTCAATTTGGAAACGTCTGCGAATCGTCTTCCTGTGTCTTTGAATCACAGAACTGCTTCAAAATTTGTCAGTTCTGAATTTCTCCACCTGATAATATATCACATGCACTACACGACTGGGTGGTGTCGTGTCTAAATATAATGCATGCTGTCTCTGCGTCTTCGGGCACGCATCGGTCTCATTCAATGTACCATGTTCGAATATTTTGACGTTGCAAAACTATGTGCACCATGGTGGCCTATTATAAAAGAAAGGCCTGCATCAAACTAATCTCCTGCCTGTGGCTAATCACACTGCAAACAGACAAATGCTAGAAGAAACAATAAAAGGTACAGGTTAAAACAAAACAGTTGCACCTTTTTGGAGACGCTCTGAATTTCTCCTGCGGTATCATACTGTAAATCACGGTACCAGTAATTGGGTTTTTGTTCCGTAACTTTTTTGCCAAAATTTTAACATACATCCTCTTTTCGTAATGCGTTGGCATGTCACAGCATTTGCGCTTGGCTACGGTTTGCAATTTTTCAAAACTTTTACCATCAGTAACGAGATGGGAGCACATGGATAGGAAGTATTTTTTCTTTTTTGTATTAATTTTCATTCGCAATTCAAACTGTAGAATTTACAAAAACGCGAACTTTGGCAATTTTCATAAATGCCATTTTTTCAAAATATAGTTTTCACTACAGTGCTCGCGTTTTCGCATCCTTCCATTGCTTGACCGAACTTTTTAATGCATTTCACTCGCAGCTTGACGAGCTCCTTATTTTAGCGGCACTCCAAGCATGTCCGTTATTGCCTAGCAACTTATTTTAATGGCACGCGAACCGTGTCTGTTGTTGCCTGGTAACGGCATCTGAGTGTTAAGTGTAAAAGCAATTGCGCGGATGTCTGTCCTGTTTTTAAGACCAGTCTGAGCAGACTTCCGAAATCTCTCAACTCTTGGCATGTGTTTTGTGATCTCTTGTTGTATTTACTATTTACCTCTCCTGCGATAAGAAGAGCTAAAGCGCGTATCGTGGACTCCGCATACCTGGCGTCCGCGCTTGTGCGGGATTGCATTGAATGCAAACTTAATGCCGTTTTTTTCCGCTTCCTGCTGCTGTGTAGGGACTTGGACCTTGTGCCACTGTTTTGTTGNTGTTCAAGTCTTTTTCCGCTTTCAACAAAAGCAACCCCAGAGGTTGCACTTTTTTCACGTAGATGAACAGACGCCGTCGTCGGCATTCCCGATTTTTTACCCCTGCTTGGTCTGGGTTTTTCTCGCTGGATTTGATACAGTTGCTTTTGAGTTATTGTTATCGTGTCTGTGCAAACACAAAACAAAAATTTTTCAAGACCTCGATTATACCATGAGAAGAACCCGTCTTTTCCTCTTTCACTTCAGAAGCTAGGTGGGTATGCTTGTGGCTCTCACAAAACATGATCTCAGAACGCTTAAATTTCCTTGACTTATGGGTATGATTTGTACGGAGACTTAGTTGCCATTTTGCTAGCCCATAAATATGGTTTCCTCAATTTGAAATTGGGGGGCGGGGGGAGTGTAGCGTTAAGTCAGCATTTCGAGTGGTGCCTGATTGATTTTGACCTACCAAAGCAGTATGCGTCAGGAAAGAAAAAATACTGATTTACGTAATAGTCTTTGGACAGTTGGTCGTTTCTGATGCAAAGTATTGTGCGCTCACAATGCGTTCGTTGATTCAGGCGTCACCAATCTTTTGAAACGCTGCGTGTGTGTGGTTGAAAGCTTTACAGCGTCGTGTTGGTACGCTGATCGTTAATTTTGGTGCAGTGTGTTGTTTCTCGCAACACTCTTTTTACATACCTTAACCTTTACGTTTCACTGCTATGTTTCTGTGTCTGCAAAGTAGATCTTATGTTTTGATGCGACAACGTAAAGTCAACAACTCTGATTGCTTGTATCGCGTGGTCCGCCTCTCCGGTTGACCCTAAAAACAACAAGGCGCTTTTGTCAGCTCCGTGCGTTCCCTTCTCTTTACGACCCGAAAAAAGGGCGTCCATGGTATTGTTCAGCAAACAGTAAGTGCCACGGCGGTCTTGCCAGGTTTGGAAACAGCAAGAATATTATCGGAAAGTAACTGNGCCGCGGCTCATCAATCGGAACGTGGCTTAAAGGATCCGTTAAATCAACAAAAAGCGTAGAGTATCTCGGTGCAACCTGCTCTTTGCACTCTCTTTAATCACCATGAATGGTCTTTAACATTCATGCAATGGTCGAGCCGGTTTTGCCGTGAAAAAAACTCCGCCTGCAAACAACCCATGGATATAACTACCACCAGCTCGTTCGTATGACTGACGACCTACCGGCAGTAAATGTTATAAGTTAAGGCGGGACAGTACGATTGTTTAGAGTTTTCTTTATTCGCAGACGCATGCAATGTCTTTGGAAGCATGTCCCAAGCTTTGCCTCAGGGTTATTTTTCGCTTTGCAAGTCGTTTGTGTTTTGTTTCGGGGTGATTATGGTAAATAAGAAGAGGCCAAAGCCTTCTCATTAAAGCAAAAGAAACTAAAGCTCCACAATGTTCCACATTCCGGCTAATTTTCTGATGTGACTTTTGCTAATGCTATTTACATTCGCCTTTTCTCCTTGAATTGTGTCTTTTGCCAATGCTGTATCGATTTTTTTGTCTTCCAAACGACGTATATTAAAAAATATCGTGTATTTTTAAGGATCGAAATATTATTAACTTTTTTTAATTTTTAACTTGTGCCGAATTTTAATAGTTTGGTGAAAATCAACTACATTTTTTCGAAGCACACCTAAAATTTAACTGAATTCCGTCGATTTCGGCAAAACTTGAAACTGCGCACCACCACAGACAAAATTATCATTCGCAAAAAGCATTGTACTACTTGGTCATTTTGATTGAATTAGAATGTAGTCTGAATGCTTGGGAGTGCTGAAAATCAGGCGTGAAACTGAACTGTAATGGATGACACTCTCCTGGCTTGTTTCGGCCTCGTAGCGTTGATCGCAAATACTCTATCTGTTGGGATGCCACGTCGTGAGAAGGCAGCAGCTGGTGGTGCAAGATCGCCGAGAAGCCTCGTTGAACCAGGTCAGGAATAATACGAAGCGTGTGGTTGCAATACATTCCAGGTATCAACTCTTTTGTCTCAGACGTGTTGTTCAGAAACCGTAGAAACCGCGTCGGTTCGTGTTTGTTTTGGGGAGGATATTTGTGGGGGACGGATTCTTATCTTTTTGCGCTCTGAACTGTTGCGAGAGAGGTTAAGGTTTTAAGAAAACAGCTGCCGTTTATGGAAGCAGCTAAATGTCTCTGGTGTGATAAAGCTTGCAAAGAACAGCTGCGAAAAAGATAACAGAGTTAAGGTTGTTCTGATTCTTCTCTCAAACGAAAGCGACGGAAAGAGAACACGAATCACGCCTTTGGCAAACCAATCGTAAGGGCTCGAATTGCGTTGACAGCCTTGCAATCGTTTCCGGAAGACTTTGTACATATTTGCATACTAAGTAATACACGAAAGCTTATAGATTACTGTCTATCGAAAGGAATCCTTTCCCACCGAGGAATCAGACAATACGATCTTATTACAGAGTGTCTATTCGGCCTACAAGGTAGGCATTTCCAGCCCTGTTAAGTGCATGGAGTAAAAATATAATTAATTAAAACTCAATGCTTATAGATCGTTTTGTTGTACGAAACTTTTTCATTTGCCATGCATGCAGGCGACGTGGTCCCATTCACGTCTGTCACTGGTCATGTGGACTACGCTGGTCTTGCACACCAAAGCCTTCTGCAGTTTCACGCCACGTCCGAGCCTGAGCTGGAACAGAAATGCTACATGAATCGCTGTGAATTTGATCAAGCCCAGAGGTTGATCGGCAACGCGGATGAAACGGTAAAGATTTCAGTGGAATCTCGTTTTTGCAAATGTTCAATGCCTTCACACCCACACAATTGCGAAGAGCAACTAAGGCACGCATAGTGCTGACAAGGATATTGTATCCGAAACGTGAACGCTTTTCGCACCTGTTTGTTAGTTATGTCGTTTCAAGAGAAAAACAAAGTGGTGAGGTAAATAGTTAGAATTTTTGAAAAAACGTCAGGTGGTCTCTACGACGTGTGTGAGAAAGTGTGTACCAACTTCATCTGGTGTATATTTGATGTATTTTATGAGACAAGGAATAGTTTGCTTTGAAATTTTTATTTCGTTTTTACGTTTTTCGAGAATAACGTGAAATTCTGAAGTTTTTATGTAGTATTTACGTTTTTCGAGAATCGCGTTTTTCGAGATGAGTGAAAACTACAAGGAAAGCTTGGATGTTCCTGATGACATGAAAAAGATTGAACCAAATGGTTTGATTCGAGGCAACAAATTTGAAGCAAATATTGAAGGTTTTATGATTGCTTATGGCAACAAACCCATTTCACCTTTAGCTCTTTTAGCAAAGTGTTCGTTCAGTACTCGATAGCTGTGCTTTTTGCGTGGGTCTCGTGTTGCTCATTCTAAGTTCGGTAACTGATGAATGCTTTTCGATTTTGCACTCTGCTGTTTTTGCCGTCCGACAGCGAAAACCAGATCGGTCTCGACTTTTCCCTCGGCGTCTGCATCATGCAGCAGGGCACGGGTCATCGCAGCGCGTATCGCGTTCTGACGCGAGTGCGTATTGCATAACGGCGCGAGCGCACGCTCCCGGCCCGCTGCGAACGCTTCCACCGTGAGTCACCCTTGATCCCAACCCTCCGACCGGGTCCGCTTAACAGGCCGAGGCTATTTTGAAACGGGACGCTTTCAAGCGGCTGCGTTTAAAACTCGCTCGGGGGCCGCCGGCAAAACAGACTCGCAGGTTTCCTGAGCCGTTGAAAGGCCCGCGATTTTTCTCCAGTCTTTTACCCAGCGGCGCCGCCTTTGGTCCTTTTGCAACTGTTGTTAGCCGTCGCGTCTAAGCTGCCTCAACTAAACGCGATTCGCCGACAATTGCCTGTTGTTCTAGCGCTCATTTGCGAATCGGGCGCGCAAATTGCATGCTTGCACTGCACTGCCAAGACCGGAGCGTTTCGACTTCTTTTTCTCGGAGTTTCGTGAAAACAAAACAATTATCCGGTTTGTTGTTTTGCATGACCGCGCGGGGCGGTCTTCGGCGCTTTGATGTTGAACTTCGCCGCGGTAAACGTCGCGTTTTTTCTCAAAACTGATTCAAACGACTTCAGCGGTCTGCGATATAAATTTCCTCGGCACTGTAACTTTGAAAATTTCTTTTTGAATACATCGAACTTGAAAGGGAGCTTTTTGCAAACGTGAAACATAGCTTTGATAACTTGCCAGCAGCTGAAAAGCAGCTGATTGCATGCTTGTTACTGCTATACCAGCTCATGTCAAACTGGAATACTCGCCGTCGCGTTAGTAGCTGTTCTTCAACGTTTGCAAAATCAATCGCAACGCCAAAGCCGTTTTCTCTATCCTCACGCTTTCACGTGTTTTATAGAAAATAAATACTGGCGTGCATGTTTTCTATCTAGCGTACCACTTCTGCACAAACTTTTTCTCTTCATCTATGAAAGTGTTGTAGATTTAAGAAAGTCTTTTTATCCATATCTATTTTTCTTAAAGAAATGCTTCAAATTTATAACGACACAGCGTAGTTGCGAAACTGCACCTTTTGTTTATCCTTTCCAGGTAGTGTTCGTTCTAAATAACAACAAAACCAAGCGTGATCGGTGATGCACTCACTTTCGCAGGAAGTAACTCAAAATTCCATAATTGTTGTAGATTTAACCTTGTAAGGAAGCGTCTGGTAATATATCGAAAAGATATATTTCAATAATTTTCAATGTTTTTTTGGTCGTTTGCGCATACAAAATCGCGTACGGCACCATCAAGTAATAGCTAGCTCCGAAAAACTTTTCGGCATCTTTAAATTTCATTTGATTGTTCAAGAAAACCTCCACAGTTTGTCGCATATTTGGGTCTGTTACAAACCAGCGCGAGCTCCGTGACCATTAATATCTTGAAGTTCTCACGACATTTGGATGACATTCTTGCCTGGTGAATGCTTTCACAAAAGCTGTTGATCCTTGTTGCTTTTAAGCTTCGTCGCTCAAATGAGTCAGTTGGTTATATTTACTTTTGTAATCAGGCACTGATGCTGTTGTATAAGCTCGAAGTATTTTTGTTTCTTTTTCCCGCAGTTGCTTTCAAATCAGCTTTCATTTTGAAGTTGTGCCAAGCCAAGCGAAGACCACATAGGAACGCAGCAAGCGGAGTGCTGAAAAGGCCTGAACGCGCTTTGCTGCAGTTTTGTCTTTCATCCCCGCATGGCGCTCACAACAAATTGAAAGAGTTCTTCCTTTATTTGCTGCATGACATGGTTTGACTTTTAACATCCAGTTCGATAAACAGTTCCAAGTTGTAAAAAGATGATATTGTGTCAAATATCGCGCGAAAACCACGTGTGGCAGCATTTTTAGGGCTTGCATAAACAGTAACGGTGAATCCGGGTGTTTGGTGTGATGATTTGTTCGTGATTTTTTTGTAAAAAAGTAGCCAAACGGTAGCTTTGCATTCAGGAACAAGCGAAATGAGCTCCTAAAAAGACACGCTCGTTTTTTTGCTTAATATGCAAGTTAATCTTCCTCACGAAATCACTACCCACAAACTTAAGCATAAATTACATATGGTATCCTGCGCCAAAGGTCCCGTTCGTGACTCGGGCATTTTGCTCAGTGCAGTCCACGTTGTCGTTTCTCTTCAAACACAGCTTGACTTTAAACGCTTGCCATTGTTTTTCAAATCAGAGGCGGGCAGACACTATCGTGAAAGTTTATGGCTCGCTTTATCTGTTGTATAATTCTGCTTCATGTCAGATTTCACTGCAGAATCGACCAACGTGTTCTAGTCGAACCCATAGCAAATGCGTCGCAGAATTTTTTTTGTTTGTTCGTGGTTTTGAGCTTCACAAACTGATTTTTTTCAGACCGCGTATTGGAGCTTACTGAACTGCGTCAAGTTCGGCCTCTTTTGCGATGGTGAGTCACGACGCCTCAATAGCATCGTTCTGGGCGCAGTTGTAGCTGTGCTCAGTGTTTCCTCTAAGAAAAATGTACGATGGGCAAATTTTTGTTTTAGTGAGCATGGATATTTTAAGGCTGATTTAGCCAAATTCTGAATGATTTACAAACATTGTGAATTAACAGAATCAATTCACATAGAATTCTGTTAAGTAGTAACAGCTTAATGCGCATAGCACGTGTTTTAAAGTACCGTTACCATGTTTTCTCTACAATTGGCTACAAGTCGCAAGTTTTATCTACTAAAAGTTGAGTCTTGCAATTCGATGATGACAGCATGATGGTCATGGCGTGTGTTTTAATATATAGTACATGTGTTTGTCCAACTCTACAATTTTTGGCATGTGTTTTAAACTGCAGTTGGCATGTTTGATTAAGTCTTACGTGTGTTTCATCGTTTCACCTGTAAAGCTTTTGCTGGCAATTTACAGGATTGAAAATGCGTAATTCGCGCGAAATCGGTTTCATAGTAAAACACTTCGGGGACATATTTAGCTGCTATGCCCTTGTGGCACATTGTCGCTGTCATGTGGATACGTGCAGTCAGAAGCCTTGCAGAGCTATGAAAGCACAGCATGGCAGGCAGATTAATCGAATAACCTACTTCTCTTTTCTATCAGAATCAAATGTAAATCTTATCAGAATAGGAACGACGTACACATTTAAGTCGTACAGCTTCTGAATAAGCTAAGTGATATGCTCATAAGCGTTCCGGTTCTGTTCAAAAATATTAATTGTTTTTACTTTTAAATTTGGATTGTTGCAAATGCGCAAGAATGAGATTTCACTGCTCAAATTATCTGGTGGCGCTGCGCATTTGCGCAGCTTAGAGGAAATACTGGCTGCACTGCTTATTTGCTTTCCTTATTTTTATCACAACCATACCACAGCATGGCTATGTTATGATTTTGCTGCTTGTGCGTGGCCTTAACTTTGTTGGCGCATAACGTCAGGTAATTCGACTCATGGTATCTTCACGTCGTAGGCGCACTGGCAAACCTGTGACCAGGTCACCCATCAGCTGAGGGTGTTTACAGGCGCGCGTCGAAGAACTGTTTACTGGCATGTTGTCTCCATGCACAGGCGTCATTTGTCTGTTGCCAGTAGAATTGTTTTCTTTGTTGGTTTTATGAATGTTTGAGCGTAAGTCCCAAGCGATTCACTTCAACCACTTTTTTGGCGCTTCTGTATGACGATCAGCGAATTCAGTGTTTATCGGCGAATGCAGTGTTTACCGTTGTATTATTTCGTCGTTTGTGGTTTTTCATTATTGCCTGCGAGTTCCGAGCTCCACCTACCGCATCATGTATTGCAATTGAGAATTTGTGTGTTTTTTACTAATCCCTGTGACACGAACCAACCAGTCTTGAACCAAACACACTTAAAAAGGAACGAAGTGAATCTGCTGCAACGGCGGTCGGGCCGGGGTCCAATTTGTCCCATATTTTCGTTTTTTTACGACAAAACTACTTGGTTTAATCGTCTTTTGGCACTAAATCGCTCGATTTTGAAAAATTCGCTCCAGAAACGCAACAGGGATTAGTGAACTTGTTGCAACTTCGCTTTTGCAACTGATCGACGCATTTTCTTCGACAACACAGACCAAGGACGCTGGGACACCTGGCAAGAGTGGAGCGAATGTGCCGCCACATGCGGCGCTGGTCAGCAGACCCGACGCAGAAAGTGCAGACAGGCGAAGTACTGGGGGCCTCGCTGCGACGGACCTTACGCTGAGATGCGCAGTTGCACGAGAACAGTTGAAAAGGAATGCGTGCGTGAGTGAAGGCCGCGAAAACTTTGAAATTCCGCTTCATTTTGACTGGTTTTGAAATACCTCACGCTCATCCGCCAGCATGTGCAATGCAACCTTCACGGACGCAAAGCAATTTGGCACTTATGCTGTGTGGGGTCATTTGATTGCTGGGCTTCTGCAGTACAATAATTTATTCATCTGAATGTTTCAGCAAAATTACTGTGTGGATTTTTACCAAGAGGCAGGTTACATTTCTGCTGTTCTGCAAATTTCTGGTACATGTGATTTGTGAAAAACCTTGCGCGATAAAGGTTTCAGAAAGAGCAGAGGACTGTTACCTTTGTTTGTATGGCCTATTTCTTGTGTCTGCTCCTAAAATTGACAACGGGGTGATTCATTTACGTTTTTTCTTCGACAAAGTTGCATGTCGGATAAGTTTTGACACGGTAATATGATGAATTATACACAAAAGCTTTGTGAATTACCGGCTGCAGATTTGCAAAACAGTCTTTTTCAGTTGTTTTCCAAAAACTTGTTCTGGACTAAAAACACCACTGATGATCATCGCAACCGTATCGCGCTGATTACCTTGTTGCTTCAAATAAAAACAAAAATACCTTTGAAGGGATTCAGACTTTTGCAAATTTCCGTGGTTTGTGAAAGTAGTTATTGTAGTGCTGGGTCTCAGTCACGGAACATTTTGCGATCAATCTCACACCGTAGAAGTTTCATTAAAGGTTCAGTAACAACCATTCAGAAATCAGAATAAACACATGTGCAAGGTGTATTAGTTTAATGTTAATTAAGATATGCTAAGTTACCTCAACATTTTCCTCTTTTCAAGAATCACTTAACTAGACTTTTAGGCTGAACTAATGATACCTTGTAATGGCTTCATGAGCTTTCTTACTGAAAATGGTTAGAGATGACATTCCTTTCTCTTTGGAAACGCATATGGCCGTGAAGGACGGCTAGGTTTGTCTGAGTAAACAAAACTCAGTTTAATAGATGTTTTGCAAAAAGCTTTTGTTGTAGCAGTTGACAACTTTACTTTTGTTTTCGTCGTTCAAGTCATCGAAAACGACCCCAAAGCCATTGCCAGATGTTCGTCGCACTCGATTCGTGACCTGGACCCCAGCAGGGGTGGCGAAAAAATGCCATTAACCGCAGAAAAGCGTGTCAGAAATCCATTAAGCCCTGTCTTTTGTACCCCGATCGCTGGAGAGCAACTTTGATTTCACTTGTCGAGCTGTTTGCGATCTCACCGATCCGCGAAAAGTGGCTTTCCACTTGCCAGCTCGAATCGCGCCCGGGCGACCGTGTGACCAACCCACAACGCCAGACGCTTGCTTCGTAGAAGCAAGTCTAGCGTGCTGTTGCACTTCTCAATAAGGTATTTCGGCATAACGAGCAACTTGGCGACCTCCGGGCACGCGGCTCAGTAGCTGCTTGCTGTCAAACAGTGCAACATCCAGCACTTTTGGTGTCGATTACTGAATCTTTACGGGTGGCAGCGAATGCCTCCCTGCCGCGGCACGAATTGCCGCTCAAAGAATAAAGCAATAACACCGGCAAGTCACCCACTCGAACCCATCCTTGAACGACAGTCGCCAGCGCGGCGCAAGCTGCTGCGCACTCGACAAATCGATGACCTCGCTGGTAATTGGCTCAATCGTGCTAAAGCGCTTTGGAAGTTTGCTGATTGAGCGCGCTGCCACCGAACGACATTTCTCGGCCTTTCCGGCTTCGCCAGCAGGCGCCCGAAAACCGCAGTTGCGCTTCGTTGAGCAGCCCCCTGCGTGGGTGACTGTCTTTGGGTTGTTTGGGCGATACGCGATACACTGCTTTCGATGTTCTGCCTCTGTTCATGCGTGTAGAGTGCAACGCTGGTATGCCAAGGTCGGTCGGGCTGCGAGATAAGGGACGCGCGAAGCTTGTCGCGTTGCTTTTCCGCGAATCACCTGAAAAAGAAAACCTGTTCGGTTTTCTTTAAGCGTTTCGCCGTATATTTAATCAAGATCGTATGTCCTGGCCACCCGACATGTCCGCGCCGGCCACCACTGCGAGATTTGCTGAGAAAGTGGCCGCGTGGGCCTTTGCGCACTGATAACGGAGGCGGATGCCTCAATCAGAACCTGAATCGGGATGAAAGCCTGATGCGATGGCCACCAGCGGTGCGATGTTCTACCTTTGCCTGATCTCTCAAACCGTTTTCAGAAGACTGAGCAAGCGAATGCGTCTCCCTACGCAAGAACACGATATGAACATTGAAAGATTACATGCGACCAATCTGTTAGCATACCAGCAAATAAGACGACTTGCCTTAAGTTTTAAATCTTCTTTCAAATGATTTAGAGGCAATAGCACTTTTTTTTTAAAGCAATCACAGAGGTGTTGTCCCTTACTTTTTTGCATGCATTATACTGTTGCCATTTGCTTTGTTTGTGTGTCCAGCATAACTTACTTTCATTTATACGACTTCTGGTGGAAAAGATGTCAGTAAAGAAAATTAATCGTAACTTGGTAGAGAAAGCATAAAGCTTTCAGTAGGTCGTCGATGCTGTGACCATCATGACTCTCTTATTCCTTCATTTTTCTCTCGCCCCGAACATCCTGGCGCGTCGTTTTACCTTTTTTCGTTGTACGTTTTATTACGTTTTTTGCACTGAAATACCATCTTTGCGCAACGCTCTCAGCTCAACCAGCGAAGCCGGACCACTGGGGAGCATGGAGGAGCTGGAGCGAATGTCCAGTGACGTGTGGGAGCGATGGTTACGTTTCACGATCACGTGACTGCCTGCCCTATCACGAACCTTATTACTGCTTGGGCGAACGTGTTCAGCATCGTTTGTGCGTTGAAATACCTCCTTGCCCGGGTTGGTACTTCATTGTAGGAGCTCTGCTCTGACAGTTTTGACTTTTCGTTTTGTCTCTCGAGGCCTTTGGTTAGATTTGTTATGTTTCATAAGTAAAGGGTGGATAAAATAGGGCAAGACAGTTGCCAATACGTCAAAGTTCCCTTCTGTGATTTGACTTACAGGACAAGCCTGGACCTATAGCATACGTTCAAAACTGTAAATCGATTGTGAGGAAGTTTAATTTGTTTATATTTTCACCGTTTGTCTTTATTACTGCGTCTGTCATCTTAATGAGTATTTTTCCTGAAAGCCCCCTCCTCACTTGATGAAAAGTTAAGATTAATATTTTATAAGTCGCTGGCAAGAAATTGTTTCATTTAATGTAAAGTGTCGCCCGATAGAGATTTGCTTTCAAAATGGAACATAGCTCTTCATCTAAAGCTGCTGGAAATTTTCTGATGTTGTTTCGTTGTTGATACGGCTGTTGCAGTCGTCGGTCTGTGGTCTGCTTGGATGAGCTGGAGCGACTGTTTGGTGCCCACGTGTGGCCGGGGTGTACGTTTGCGAAGTCGTGAATGCTCGAACCCCTCCCCGATCGGTCTGGGGAAGACATGCGTGGGTGCATCGTCCCAACAACAGTTGTGTCCCGGACCGCCATGCCCAGGTTGCTGCATGCTCCGAGCTTGTAAACAAAACTTTGTTGTTAAATTGTGGGTGTGTGCAGTTCTTCTTTTCATTTTTCAGCGGCATTGTGCACTTTCGTGTTATTTTTCCGATTTTTCTGAGTCACAGCATACAGTTCTGTCTAAACGAAGGTTCGATAACTTCGAGAATTGCAATAGTTTCAAACGTTTTGTTTTTGACGCCCCAATGAATGTTGCTTTTTTAAAATTCAGTATAAAATCACGACACACGCAAATTTGGGATGATTATTAAATATTTTTTGAATGATACAAAAAATTCCTGCTTCGCTTGATGATTTTGCCTTCTAAGGTTATGACCTTATTGTCACATAAATCACTTTCCAATAAAAACTGACCGAGATATCTACCTCATTAAAATAAATTGATAAGGTTATTAACGCTTCCGCAAGCTTTTTTGTTTCCTGCNGTAAAATTTCTTTTATCTTCGACATTTGTAACGTTTGTTTTTCTGTTTCGTTTTCTCCACGCAGTGTTTAAAAATTTTTCCGAGATCAACTTGAAATTTTTATGCCTTGTGTAAAATTATAGAACTCTTCATTGGTTCAACAAAACTTCTGCCTGTTTACGATGATCTGATCATCTCATAGCACAATAATTTTTCTCTGCCCGTTAGTTAATGAAAGTTTTGCTAATGTAGCGAAACACGCTATTTGAGTGAAGGCAGCAGGCCATTGTTGCAGTGTCCGCCTTTCTAATCCAGAAGTTGTATGATCATCGGCCAATGAGTGAATGGCCGTAGCGCTCCCGGGTCCGGAGCGATGCCCTTAACCGCCCCGCAGCCAGCCACTGCCCCTCAACTCATACAAAGAACAGGTCAAAACTGGACGTTTTCAAGCTATATATCGTTCTTGTCAAGCTGCAGTGATATCAAACAGCTGGACGTAGTTGTTTTTTATTTTCCCTCCTGCAATGTTTTGACGTCGCTGTTGCACGCTGGTTTCGTTTTTCGCTGAGAAGTTTCGGTCGTTTTTTTGCTGACATATTTTGGTCACTGAGATATTTCGGTCATTTGTCTCACAGCGGTATTGAAACTCGCCGTAACAGTGTTAATTAACCTATATTTTCAGGTATTCTGACCGAAAAAAAAAACAGGTTGCACGTCATGTTTTTTGTTGCCGTTGCGTTACAATGGTTGATCTTCGCGCAGAAAATCTTCGCAAGGACTTGGCTTATTTGACCGAAAACAGTCTTCTCCACTATCACCCGCATCCACCCTCTTCCTTCCTCTCACTGTTCGTCCGATTCCGTCCGATGATTGCCGAAGGCACGCTGCTGCGTTACACCGATCGTCCTCGCGGCTACGCTCCGCCGACGAAGCTGCCAAGCAACATCATCGTTGGAACGGAGGCAACGAAGCCCGCTCGCCCGTCCGACAGCTTCATTCTGGTGTCGTTGGCTACATCCGGGCACTTAATTGTTGAAGCGTCTTTGAACAAGTCAGATCTGGTCACCATGGAAGCCGGGAAAATAAGGGTAAGTGGTTGGATGTGTGTCGGTAGAAAAAAACTTGGCAGCTCAAGGTTTTGTTTTTGCTCCGTCTGGAATAACACGAGTGGTCAGTAGTGGCCATCTCCGCTTGCCTGTGCCGGAGGGGTTCATCAAAATGCTTGTGTTTCGTGTTTTTTCCGACATCAAGGAGTTTGTACTTGAGGATCAGCCGCCAGTCTGTCTAAATACCCATTTCGAGGAACATCTAGTGTTAAGGATTGTGCTCTAGGCAAAGATTTCGTTTTTTGCATTAAAATTGTTGCCCCTCTCAATTGCATCAGTAATGCTGTTCCTGTGTACATCTTTCTACGGCATTCTGCTTAAATTTACAGTTTTTTTTTTCAAAAGACGCCATAATCCCAGCTTGAGGTGACAATCTTTTAGCGTTTTGCGTTTTTCATGCGCGTGACCACAGCAACAGGCGGGGCGCACTGCACGCATTTCAGAGACATTTGATGTCCGTCGTTTTGGCGTGAGCCGGTCTTGGACTGGACATTGGGCTTATTTGGCGCGTCCGGAAGGTTGCGGCAAACCAAGTCATTCCACGACGACACCACTGCCGCGCACGCTTGTGCATCACGCTGTGACGTAATTTAGTGGTTTCTTAACCTTTTGAGTGGTGGACAGTTTTGGGCAATATTTTGTCAATCAAGCACCCCTTGAATTTGATAATGAGCGCAATGGTTAGATATGTACCTATAATTATTGTGGTTTTACTTCAGAATTTCATTATGAAGACATTAAAGAAATTCGTGTACCCGTTGGAGCACCTTTGCGTACCCCAAGGAGCACGCATACCCCATTTGAGAAATTGATGTCAACTGGTGTTCGCATCACACGTAAAAACTCGTGCGTGCATAGTGACCCCCAGTTTTCTCCGCGAACATTTGCGTTTGTTCAGTGGCAGTGGGTACCAGAAGTAACGGAGGTCACGCAATGGCGTTGCAAGGACTTGCTTTTCACCGAAAAACCTTTGCGGCTTCCTGCGATGTCACCAAAGCGCGACAATGCTAGTCGCCGCCTCCGGATGTCTGAGCTCGGATTGGCTGCTCATCCTGAAGGCGCGAAAATCGTTTACTAACAGACTGAGTTATAATGAACACCTCTCTCTTTGCGGCTCTTAAGGTTGATGTTTGATGAGTTTTTGAATGCCTCTTAAGTGGAATCTTCAATATATACAAGTTAACTCGCGTTTTTCTGAAAGGTTTGTCTTGTAACTTATTCGTTTTTTCTGAAAAGGTTTGTCTTGCAACTTATTAGTAAGTTTGACACATTTCTTGTTCGTTTCAGTTTTACATAAGCTTATCGTTGCCCGCAGATAGGGGAGTGGAACACGCTGTTGATAACTGCCGTCAGTGACGTCATAATCGCGAGAGTCAACGACGCGACAAACATGGTGGCGTCACTGCAAGATTCGCCCAATCTCGATACGAACACTGGCGAGAGCCCGGACTCGCTGTGGGCCCAGATAAAGTCCGGGGCTGCGAGGGCGTTGGCGTGGCTCACCGCTGGCAGCGCAGTGCGAAACACAAGGGCGATTCTGACGTCATACCAGGGCAAAGTCGGTTTGGGGAAAGTGGAAGAAGACAGGTTCGGTTTTCGAGGTATACGTTTCATGCGTATCTTTTAAGCCAGGAGTTTCGAACCTGCGGTGCGCGTACCACTAGTGGTACGCGAAAGGTCTTCCAGGTGGTACGCGAGCAACTCCTATGTTTTCACAAAAACCTGGATTCACAGCTTTCTAGTTTACGTATTGGGCTTTGTTTCTAAGTCAATAAATTTTCCTGTAGCCTGGTATTCCTACTTTATTGTAACATTATGACTTTCGATGCACTGTTAGCAAATTTACGCCACGCATCTACCAATTGGTGGAAGGTAAACAAAAATCTCATTAAATTTAGTTGTGGTCTTTTATTGTTATGTTAATGTATACTATTCCTCTGAATACCCTAAGATTCGTTCAAATTAGTTGTTCTGGAAGAAGTGGTACGCGTTAATAATACGGGGTGCCCAGGTGGTACGAGATCGCACAAAACTTGGGAATTCCTGCTTTAAGTAAATTCAATCAAGTATTCCTCTTTGGAGATTTTATGATTTTTTCGCCAAGCGCAGAAGCTGACAAAAATGTATTTGAGTGGCTACAATTTAAGAGAGTTATAAACAAATATACACAAAAACTGCGTTCGTGAGCAAAACTGATTAAAAATTCGGTTTTTTGCGATGCAACAAATTTGTGCCTACAGCTGTATTTTTATGTCGTTCAGGATATATCTCCGACCTCGCTATCAATTTCCAGAATCATGCAGTAAAAGCAGCTGAACAGACCGACAGAAATGACGCACTGAATGAACCTGCGGCCAGCGATGACGTAGTTGCGATCCAAGCCGATCAATACCATCTGCCCGGGGAGGTAGCACTGACCTATTTCAACGGCAAGACGAAGTAAGAAATGAGCGTTTCTGGTATTTGCGGCGGCTTGCCGTTCGAAACGCCCAGTGTCTGTTTAACCGAATGACAAATTACTGAAGTTACTTTTGTATTGCTGCGAAAGATGTTATTAGGCAGAGAAAAATGCAAAGAGAGTGTGGTTTTAATTGGATCCAGGGGAACACTGTGTTGATTTTCGTCCTTGAGTCTTCTATGTTGCGGAAGGACGGTCAACTTAATTTTTCTCCGTAATAAATCTCGCAACTGTTAGGCAGACGCGCATCTTCTGTCGATAAACTATCAGAGTAGCGAAAAGTTGCAAATCTGTCAAACTAATTTAACTTTATGAAACAAACCCTATAAAATTGTTGATTATAACAAACGTGTGGCAGCTGAGTCGTCAGATGCAAACATCATTTGAAAACACGGTTGCGCGTCTTCGATTGCGTTTCGTCTCATGCGTCTGTTACCATAGCAAGCTTTTTTGAAAAATCCACGTCATGCCGAACCCTGGAACGATTACGCTGCTTTTTTGTCAAACGAACACTAACCCCGGATGATATTCACCCGTTTTTGAAAAAAAAATACTTTCTTTGAATTAAGGTGGATTACCAAAGCAATACTGGAAATGCAACACTTATTCTGTGGTTTGTGCACTACTAAAGTTACTCAGCGCTTTACTTTGCTGCTGTTGCTGATGAAAAGGAAAATTCGAAAAAGCAACGAAAATTTGATATATGAGTAAACTTAATCGCTCATAAAATATATACTGGACTTAAGAAGTTCTGCTCCATGCTGGTAACGAGCTCATAGAAGCAGGCCCTGTGTGAGCTGCAACCCTTTATTGCCACTGGAAACTGTATGGGATACATGTAAAAAATGACCTAAGTTTATCGACAGTAAAATTGCCCTATAACGTCACTTCAAGGGACCGGAGAAAAAGCGTCGTTATGGGGGAACTGATTTTACAGACGAACTACAATAAATCGTTCCTAAAATGGCGTTTTAGTTGAAGGCCAGAGCCTGGCAAGGGTTAAAAGTGTTCTATGATTAGGATTGCCGCTTACTGTATCGTCTTTTCGCGAATACTCTGAAAAACACAAACAAGAATTTGAAAACACTGGCAGTTATATTTACATGCAATACAAAGNATACAGTGATACAGCACTGCTTTACGTTCTGGCNAAAAAGTAGCTAAGTTTCCTTTGTGTTGTTCTTCAGACAGCTTTATCTAGCACAGGGGTCTCCAAACGTTTTTGTCCGAGGGCCACATAAGCTGTTACACAACAGTTCGGGCCCCGGACATCTTACGTAATGTGATTGTTTCGGAATATGTAACATACTACCAAATAAACAAAATTTTCATAATTATATTAAAATTTTCATTATTGGCAAGATGTCTTCGTGGGCCGGATGAAATGGCTTCGCGGGCCGGATATAGCCTGCGGGGCGTAGTTTGGCGATTCCTGATCTAGCACATGTTGAATTTTTGTTAGCGAATTTTTCCGCAGTGGGATACTGCTTTTTTACGGGACTTTCTATTCACAGCCCCTCAAGTTTCGATCAAATTGACTGCGTTCGCAACAATCCTTAGTTCAGTACAACACAGTAAAACACGTAACGATCTCCTTCGACTCCCTGATGTCATTGTCACGTCACAACCACGACTTAACGATTCCCGGCTTAACTGCGTTACTTTTTGACGATAGAAGATTTGGTGGCGCCTTCACAGCCGAGCATACACTGAAAATTGTAAAGAAAACTTGCAACTGTCGTTAGAAACGTACAAAATGTTCTGCTGGGAACGACGAAAAGTGTCGCTATAGACGAAGTGACGATATAGCCGAAGTCGGCATGGCGGAACATTAATACACGTGAAAGATAGGAATTCTGCCGGGACCGAAGAAGTAGCGTCGTTACAGGTGAACTAACGTAACGTTACAGCTGAAGTCGTTATAGACCAGTGGTTCTTAACCGGGGGGTGCGCCCCCTAAGGCGGCGTCAATAGATTTCAAGGGGGTCGCGAGCCCTCATGCGCTCTGCAACATGGAAGGTTTGATCAATAAATTAACCAATAAATACACTTCCTTATGCAACTTGTTTATTGCCAGGGGGGCTCGAAACAAAGCACAATTACTTAAAGGCGGCGTGGCAGTGAAAAGGTCAAGATCCACTGTTATAGGCGAATTCCACTGTATTTACTTATTATTCAGTTATTTCTCCATCCAAATTTTGCCAAAGCAGGCAGTCGTTCATTTGTGCACACAATTGCACACACAAAGACGTGTTTCTCACCAGCAACGTAACATATGTTCACGAGCAGTCACCACAGACGGCGTACAGGTGACGAGTGCACTTCGGCTAGACCTTTCGATAAAGTAAAGCAAAAAAATGTAAGGCGCACAAAATAATGAAAGAAACATAAACCGCGGCTTACCATCGAATAAACACGGTATGCGAAGTTGCATTTCCATTCTCAAAACCCTCGAAATTTGATTTTCTCCTTTAAGTCTGCACAGCTATTCGTTGATGCGATGGTTAGAGTAGATGGACGCAGAAACCATTTTTCATTCATTTTCTCAAATAAAACAAAAAATTGAAGCAGCCTCGGAAAGCAGGGGGCATGGACGCGAAGCACATTTTTTTACTTGAGCTTATGGAGACATGAACATTGTGAATGACTAATTTCATTCACACAACACGTTGCAGGTTTTGGAAACTTAAATGTGTGCACAAGTGGTCGGGTGTGTGTGCAATGCAACATCTGGCAATAAAATGCGGCACTGATTCTTGTTAAAAACCCGGGCTTCTGCGAGATGTCGCATCGCTTGTTACAAGCGCCTTTTTACAGTTTTGCTGCGTGAAATCTATGAACGGTACGCTACACTTACACTCTGCTGTATCGTGATCTCAAAGCTACATGCTGTGTGTGACGCAATGGTCACAACATATTGCAACTTCAAGGAAGGTGACAACAAAAAGGAAGTTTGTCTAAAGCAGCTTATGTAAATTTAAAAAAAATACTATTTCGCTTTGTCAAGATTTGTATGGGCAACACTGGTTACAACTACCAGTGCTACAGTTGGAGAAAGTGACCACTGACCATCAATTTTTGGCTTGTTTACAAAACACGTTAGCGCGCGTACTTTCATCCTCCGGGCCCAGTACTTACCTGGCGCGGGTACAACGAACCTTTTGTACCCACCTCTCGTAGGCCCTGTGAATGATCTCCGTTGACATGCTAGTTATCAGCGTTGTGGAAAGGTGCTTTCGACTTGGGTTAAATTATCATTAGCGCAGTAGTTAACATTCCTCCGAAAAAAGTTAACTACTGTACTAATATGCATAGCCCACTGCAGCACGTGTTTCTATATAGGTTAACTCTGAATGTATACAAATAAAACCAACACCTTTCCTCGTAATTTAACGCTAACTCTATCCTGTTGCCAAAATGTCCGGTTGTTTTTAACTAAAACTCTTATTTTTGTTGCTAAGCGACTAGACACTACATTACTTCTGGCGGCCAACAAGAAGGTTAGCTGGAACAAAGCGAGATTTCGCTGCCAAACGCTGTGCTTGATTTAACGCGCACAGACGTGCAAACGCCCTCCCCCGAGACACATAACCATAACATCCGATTATAAAGCAGGAAACTCCACATCCGCGGTCCTTCCTCAGTGATGTAGCGTGAAGGATTCCGAATTTAATCGAGAAAGCAATCGTTGTGTACGATTAAATTGGTAATGTAATGTTGTGATTTTTGGACAGATTAGTTCAGGGTTTCTTAACCAGGCCCTTGGCTCCCATTGGGGGCCACGCTGCGGTTCTCCAGGGACCACGAGCAGAGGCCCTGGCTACATAGCTCCGTCGTGATATTGCAACAACCAAGTGTAAGAATATTGGCCAGTTAAACTTAAATTTGTGGTTTTCATTATGACGTCATAGACCTCGATTTTGACAGGTTATTGTCGCGAGTTGTAATCTGTGGTCAGATAGTATAAGTCTAGGTATTTTTATTGATGAGCAGGGGGCCATAAGGTTTGAGGGTCTTTGGAATGGGGCCACAAACCTGAAAAGGTTGAGAACCACTGGTTTAATCGATTACTCAAAAAAACTGCATTCGATTACAACTGACTATTACGATTACGCCATGTCTGCTTCATACTGTGCTTCCTTGCTCAGGCCAGATCTAGCCCAAGAGTTGCAAACATTTTGAAGCCCGAACCCAACAATAATTTTTGAAGCCCGATTTGGGTCCGAAAGCCAAATTTACGGAGTGAGTCAAGATAAGCTCAACTGCCAGATATTGGTGGCGTAGCAAAGTAAACATGACTGAATAATTCGCAAGTAATCATTTTTATTGATGGTTTATTCAGTTCTATTGCTTCAGCAGCAACTGACCACAAAAGTGTCCGTTGTTGAGAAAAAAATTTGCATGCAGGCCCGAAATCAACCCGAAGCATTTTGACAAACTTAAGCCCGAACCCATCCTGACTTGCAACTCTGCTGCTCTCGCGACCAGACTCGTCGAAGCTTTCGTTTCAGACTCATTTTGCCTTTCGCAATGAAGTGGTGGAGCGAATCCGCGCCTCCGCTAGCACTCCGTGTGACAACAAAGGCGAGCGACATCATTCGAGATGACGTGGCGACCTTGGAACTGACCCTGAAGCCTCACAGCTCCGATGGGATAATTTTGTGGAACAGAGGTTTGTCCTGGGAGCGAGATTTTTATTTTTGTGGAACAGAGGTTTGTCCTGGAAGCGAGATCTTTGCTGTTTGCCACCATCAGTGTTCCCTCTAAGAAAATTTTACACCGAGCAAATGTTGGTTTTGGTGCGCATGCAATTGCCCAACTATGCAGACGCACAGCCAGTGAAGCGTTTCAAGCGTTAAAATGGCTATGCGTTATATATACGATATTAAATTTGGAATGTTGCATTGTTGCAAGTGCGCTAGAATGAGATTTTACTGCGCAAATGATCTGGTGGTCGTGCGCAGTCGTACACCTTAGAGCAGGGGTGTGCAACATGTTTTGTCGGTGGGCCATATGATTAATTTCAGACATCTAGCTGTGCCACACGAATAATTTAGTTTTCTCATGTACACAATGAATCAGAGTGTGTGGGAAAAATGGGAAAGAGTGGGAAAAATCAGAGTGTTGGCAAGGGCCATACTAAATGGCTTGGCGGGCCGGGTTGTGGCCCGCGGGCCGCCTGGTGCACACCCCTGCCTTAGAGGGAGCATTGATCAACGTTGCTTGGTGAAAGGCATTTAAACGTAATTGCATCCGAGTGGTATTTTTACACCGAATACCGGAGCACAGCTGCTTTCCAAGTTGTGCGAGAACGGTTATAAAACGTAACATGTTGCAGTTTCACTGATACCAGGTGAATTACATTGGCAGGTCCAAAGTTTTCGTTGCTTTTATCGGGAAGACTACTTGCAGTGCTTTCTGTTTTCAATGTTCACCGTTTGTCGATGCCAGTCGCGTGTTTTAATACGAATGTTGCTGAGTGGTTAATTTGAGCCAAGTTTAACAACAGCGAACTTGTGAGTGGAGACGCAAGATGTGCTAAGCGAGTCAAGGAGGTAGATAAGGGTTTTTCTCGTGTATTTAGAGATGCATTTACGGACAGAAAGCAAATGTCGTAAATACAGGAAGAGAAAGGCGTAGAAAGCAAAACATGGAAAAGCGTCAGTTTCAGAGACTGGTTTAAGAGTCGCGCTTGCAACTATGACAGGATCTTCAAACTTGGCTCAACACATGAAGCTGTCGCTTGAGGATGGGAGGACAGTTAAGTTCACTCATGACGCTGGCGGGATCATAAAATCCACTCAAGTTGATGACGCCATAAAACTACGTCACTGGAACACCATTGTTCTTCAGCTGGAGAGGTTGCGTCCTAGTTTTTTTTTTCAAATCCGTTGCTTGAGCATGAGTAATAATAATCATCATCTGATTTCCAAGATTAGATCTGTTCTGCTGTAAGTAGCACATCTTGCTATTGCGAGGACGCTAGGTTAATTCACAGCATATCTAACAGCTCCGTTGGTGTATCAGATGAAACGTGAAACAGACACTGCCAACGTTTCGTAGATTACACAGCCAAGTTCGTCAGGGCGAAAAACGAGAGTGACACTGCATGCATACAGAATTTACAAGTTTTTCGTGACACTCTTGTTTTTCGTGCAATTAACATGACGTGCAATGAACATGACCTGACTGTAGATGTCACTAAAACGCGAGGATCGAAAGCGAATTGCTCCGAAACATGATATTTTACAGTCGCAGCAGAATCGCTAATGCCCTTGAACACAAGACTGGCCCAAAGTGGCAGAATGTTTGTGGCAAAGAACCGCAGCTGACAGAAGTGGATGGCACACGCAAGTGCTGGCAGCGATGTGCCTCTGTGACCCAATCTGAGTTATTCATTTTGTTGGATTGCTCCGGTCCGGGTAGAAAATTCTAACAATTTTGTTGTCTCTGCAGTTCGAGTTTTCATTGAAGTCCGCAATTTGTTTGTGTTTTCCAGAAACGGAGAAGTGCATTTGACGGTAAACGGCGCCAAAACTTCTACTGGAAATTTCTCGGTCATCACTGAAAAGAACAAACCAAGTGCAGTGCTTTTTGTCGGAGGAGCAGAGAAGGCGAGAAAAATGCGAAAAAACAATTTGTTGAAAACCAACCGTTTTGCTCAAAACACTTAGCAATTCTTCTGTGAAATTGTCCACTTTTGTAACGCGAAAACCAGCGGCGAAAGGAGTTCTATGTTTAAACAGTGGTTCGCGCTTTGATTTCGTGCTTTTCTTATTCTTTGATTTAGTTGTTGACGATTCTCGGCCTTCATTTGTGTTTGTCATGCCGTACGTCGCGCAGCGAATCAAATGTCAGGCTCGAAGTTTCATCAGCTTCACTTTTCAAATAACCTAACGTTTTGTACTTTCCCGCGTGGTCATAGCGACCGGTGGTGTTGCTGACGTAGTATGCAGGCGAATATTTGCTACGACCTCAACCGACAAAGACGCAGAATCTACAGTATTTGAATAAGACTGCAGGACTGGGGATGAGTAGTACCACATGCAATCGATTTCCTTTTGAAAAAAGCTTCCTCAATAGATCCGCTTGTGTCACGTTTGTGGAAGAAAATTACTTGAAGATGCAGCGCTGTTCGACGTCATTCGTGTAATGACGTAACAGTTTCAGGGTTGCATACGTCATGTCTTGGGCAAACCGTTCGGTTTCAAAACTGTCGGTAGTTTCAGAAATAACTGTAACATTTTTTGCCAAACTGACATGTGGCGAACATAATTTCCAGGACCTTTTCCTTGACGCAAGCGCTGGAGTAACGGCAAGGCATGCTCAAGGTTTCCATGGTTACATCTACAGCGTCAGAATGGACGGCGTCGAAATGCTCGCGCACGGTCACATGACTGTGAGCAAAGAGCGCGCCCTGACTTCCGACTTCGTTACGAAACCGGGCAAGTCGAACCGTTGTTTCATTTGGTGGATGTTCTTTGTTTGGATATATGCAGGGCCTGTTAAATAACCAGACCTTTGTCCGATGGCTCGGACTCACACTTTTTATGCTCGTAAAACGTTTGGAGGTCGATCGGCTGCTGAATCACAAATGCCTTATTGGTTATTATGAGGTAAATGTGTTAAAACGTGTGATAAATTTGTACATTGCTGTTATCAACCCTTGCGAGAGGGTAGTGCGCCACCTCTACAGCTTGCAGATTCTGTTTTCAAAAAACGGAAAGAAAAATGCAACTCCAGAAAAACTATAAACAGCTTCTTTTTCAAGTTAACTTCATCGTAAATTTATGCTCGTACATCAGTCCTTCGTCTTTGTGCTGGTATTGACATGCGACGTACTTCCGTCCGTGTTCTAGTGTTCTATGTCTGGTCACGTCGTTCCTTGCCACATGCAACCATGTGGGGGATCTTATAATTTAGGGGCCTGAGGCAAACTCTCAGTAATTAGAAATGCATACGACTTGCTTCGGAGCTTGTTAAATGTGGCTCTAGAGTGGTTCACAAGCTTTTTAACAGCACAGTGCAAAAATTAAGTGCTCAAATCTCAAAGGGGTTATCACGGCATCTCTGAAAGAGACGGGGCCCGGGGCGACTTCGTTCGCCTCCCCAAATCTCCACTCCTGCATGCGACACATCGTAAAGGGGCTTTTGTTGTCGGTAGTCATACTGTGGTCGCTTATCGACGGAGTTCTTGGTCCATGGTTACGCGTCGCATTGCATCATCCAGTCAGCTAAAGCAGAAAGCAGCTCTCTCTAATAAACGTGTTAAATCACCGTTTCAAATCAGGGTCTCTTAATGCTTTTTTTTCACTGTGTGTGAGGTAGACACATGCAGCGATTAGGAGGATAGATACGTCCATGAACCTGGTCAACTTTCGAGTTGGCCAGTTTGTCTTTTAACTCAAGCTCAGTTTTTTAGTGGTTTTCAGCTTTATTGTTACGCAATCACCGTTATCCGTCAAGTGCAACGCAGCAAAAATAACATCGCTTGTTTCCAACTGAAACAACAAGTTCCTTATGTTTTGGAAAGTAATTGATTCAGCTCAGGTACCTTTGCCATGATTATCGGTGTATTTTCGAAGCATCAGCGTCTATGTTGTTATAGCAAAAGTTATTATTCATCACTTGCTCATTTCTGAAGTAATACAACTGCGCTCAGAAGATATCAGTTTGTTTACAACGAACTACTTTTCGTCTTTGTGCGCAACGCACAGCTCCATAATCGGAGAAAAGCTTTGTCGCGTCATAATCTCAGCGTTGTTAATTAGGTTTTGCATTCAAACAGCGCAACGACCAACCACTGTCTCCACTGCAATCCTGAACAAGGCGGCCTTGCTTTGATGTGGCCCAAGTGCATTTCAACAAAACGGGATTATGTTTCTACGAACGCCGGGCCGTGCCGGCGCCAGTTGGTGCCGCTTTTCATCGCGTCTCATTCACAAATGCTTTTTTCAGTCACTTGGAAGTCTTGGCACTTCAGGCCGGGCGTCCATGCGAAGTGGGACGCCACGTCAGCGGAAAAACTGAACCGTTTCCGTTCGCTTTCCTGCGTCGTTCCTGTCCCCCCTGAAGCTGCGACGCCCCCGTCTGTTTCTTGGTACAAAGATGGGTTCCCGGTAGGGGCGTGTGCTGCCGTCGCGCGTCACAGCTTTGTCTCGCTACCAGCGCTAGCCGCTGGAGCGATGGGTGATCGCTGTCCGGAAAATTTTGTTTTTGGAAAACGAAATTTTTGGAAAATTTCGTAAATTTTCGTTTTTAGAAAACGAGATTTTCGGAAAATTTCGTTTTTTTTCGCTGTCCGGAAAATTTCGTTTTTTAGAACGGTACCTTTAAATTTTCTAACCCAGGTTTTTCACCCGCAATCGCGCCGCCTGCCGCAAACGTCACGTCCGGTGTGACATCACCTTTCCCGTCTGCGACCGCCGCAGTTCATTCATCTTTTGTGCCTGTCTTGTAAATAATATTGCAACATACCCGAACTGCAGAGACCATATATGCACGATTCCAGTGAAAAAATAGATTTTTGGAAGACGCGCAAATTTTCGCATTTTTTGACTTACAAAGATCATGCGCATTTACTCTTCGTGTAGTTAATTGTGCGCAGCACCAAAATCCTGTAACCGTGCTTTATAAAAAGATATGAATAATTCAGTAAATTAGCAAGCTTCGAAAAAATGTTTACTGAAACGTCGAGATTGGGCAACGAAAAAGTCTAATGCCATGGTAACGGTTAGCTGCGCAGCAAACGTTTATCGACAAAAACCGATAAGCACTGTCCTGAATGACAGTCACGCCGCTCTTATACAGAGCTCATCAAAATCATTCGAAAATAATCACTTAATGGTAAGCTTAAACAACTCTCTTCATCTCAGCTCGGAAGCGCAATACGTGCTCACTGGTGTGGTTCTGCACTGGCTGCAACCAATGATACTGCACCAGGTGAAAAAAATAAATCAGCATACTTTCTTTGCAGCCTCTTGTTACCAAGCCGGTGCATACTTCGCAAATACCTGAAAAACTGCCGAATCTGAAGATAGACAGAGTTGGTGGTGGCAGTTAATTGGCAAACTAGCCGATTGGACATTCTAAATTCAACGGAAAAAGGAAATTCGACATTCGTGCAGTTTTATTTTTAGTCCACGTTCAGCAAACATCTGATTTTTATATTTAACAGTATTGTTAATCGATGTTTATCTTTGATTTTGGTGCCACACGTACAAACGTTGAAATTTTTGATAAAGGTTTCAAGGAAAACTTTTTTCCGAGTTACCGAAGACTCTGGTCTCCACCAAGTGAGATCGCGTGTTTACCTGATGCCGCTGCGGGATGGCAGTAGAACGCTATCCGGTGTTTACTCATGCGTGGTATCGAAAGAGCATTCCCAATGGCTGCTGGTGAACCACGTGATCTCCGTCATAAATCATGGTGAGCCGGAACTTTGAACTTGAAGCTTAGAAATTGACAACGCCAGCAGCTTGTGGTTGTTACGTGTTGCTTGTGATCAGATCAATTAAGCATACACTTGTATCTATGCTCTTCAAATACGGCCTTTGCTTGTCTTGCGTGTATGAATGTTTGTCTGTGTTCGTGTTTGAGTTCCTTTTATGTATTGCTTTTTTTATTGAAGTGTTATGTTAGTCTTTTTTTTCAAGTACAGTGTCAGTAAGTTCAACACTTGGTAGAATAACACAAATGGTGCAATTGGATCAGGTGATTGCAGGATCTTTCGTTGTGGCATTGCTAAGAAAATGGCCATTTTTCAACCGTATTACATGGTTTAAATGTTTTTTGTTTAGCCATGAAATCGACACATAGTTGCAAAACAATGCAATGCAATCTCACATATTCCTCCTTCAAAAGCTTCTCTCTTTCCAGAGGTCATCTACCCTGGCGGCTTGGCCTACGTGATCAACTGGGTCAGTTACAAACTAGGCACAAGTTACATCGGAGCCGTCATTTTCCTGCTGGGGTCTCTGGCCGGGACCTTCCTGGTGCTCTTACTACTGTGCGGTGCGTTGAAACGGTAAGCTTGCTCCTGCTGTACAGACGGCGAAAACTCTACCTGATTACAACTTGCTAGGTTTTTTAATATCATACAACTATCATCACTGGTAGTTCAGAAAAATTCCAACCCAGAGTTTGTTTTCGTCCAAGTTCAAGCAAAAGCTAGTGACGTTCTGCAAAACCAATTGTTTTTGCTGAAAACTTCTTTTCTATTTTTTTCTCGCTTTGCAAAAAATCTCATTCTGTTTAAAGGACAACTTTTCTGAAAGCAAATAAAGATCAAATAAGTGGGAAAGTGATTGTCAGAAGTAAAAAGAAACATTGTTTTGGGGAAAACTTTGAATCAAAACCGTTTTTCTTATTTGCTAAATGCTTTTTAGCAAAAGCCGTTGTTGGCTCCTATTGGCCAGTGCTGACGTCATCGACAGTCATGCTCCCCCCTCGGCACTCGTCTGTGTTTGCTGCTGCGAAAAAAATCTCAACTTTGTCGTCTTTATTCATGTGTGCTTAATTCATCCACTTGGTGGCAACCTAACGCTGCTCACCCGCATCGAACACCATACATGGAAATATAGAATAGGTTGGCGGTGGCTGAGAGCGGTTATGATTGGCGGCTGATGGTCTGTCTAATCTTACCCGTCGCTTGTACCAAGCAACACAGGGTTTATTTCGATTTTGTTTGCAAGTGGCGAAATGGTACCTTCTGCAAACCGGTTCTCTGCCATCACGCAACTGATATGACGCGCTTGCGTTTGGCGTAGAAATTAAAACAAAACTTACTCTACTGTTGGAGCAAAGACTGCTCTGTCTGAACTTGTCAAGTTTTCCAGTCGATTCTGTTTCCGGTGAAAGCGAAATTTCTTACTTGCGAAATCGCCGACTTCACTGCGCATGCGCAGTGCAACGTTACAGGCAATGTATTTCTGAGAAGCAAAATAATTGACACACATGAACAAATCAGGAATTTCGCAGAGGTCGAAAATCTCTCTTGACACTGGGTACTGTAGTAATCCATATTAGTATAAATTTGTGGACAACAGAGCGACCCAAGCGGCTAAGAGCAAGTTGCTAAGTGATAAGTGATATCATTGGCTTGGCCATTCCTATACTTTGGAAGCAAGTTCTCAAAGCTGTAGCATCAGGTAAAAAATTCCCGAACGGAGCTCATTCAACTGTTTTTCGTTTGTGCGAAGCACGAGCAACTCACAAGTCGCTACTTTAAACGTGTTTGTGACGTCGCCAACTGCTTCAGTGAAACACTGACACGATCGTAACGCACGTACACTTACGCAGGTTCCGGGCTGTGCGGAAGTTGAAAGCGAAACGTGAGCGTACGTCACGCTCCAATAAATCCGATGACGCGGCAGAAGAAGTTCCACTTGTGGGTTTGAAAGTGAAAAGCAAAAGGCGGACACGTCGAAGAAGGTTGTTCGCTTCCGAAAGTGCTCATTCATTACTACTTAAAGATGTAGCTGATAAATAGTCGGTGCGAAGTCTCATCTATGTCAGTAGACTGCAAATGATTGTAATGAATGAAGTTAACGTAGATTCTTTGTGCTTGATTTTTTTGTTGCAACAAGGTCTAATCTCCAATGATGCTACCGATAGAAAATATCCTGCGCTCAGACAACAACTGTTGTTTGACATTGATTCAGGTGTTCTTGTGCGTTGGTCAAGTAACTTTTCATGAAACCTATAGACTGAATTCTTTCCGATTAAACTGACTCATAGGTGTAGCCATGGAGCCATGCCCGCCTGAATTTTTAACATACCTGGTCATTTTGTGCTTTGAGAAGCGGAGTCCCACACAAAAATACTGTTGTTCGCCTGAAGTCAAACATTTCAGCCCCCAAAAATTTTGGGCTGGTGACGCCATCTGCGACTGACTTCAGTACTTATTTATATTATACATACAATGTGTGGCGGATCCAGGCGTTTTTTTGGGTGTCGTCAATAGTGTGGAGCCGAAAAAGGTCTTAACTCGTAAAATACCGCAGATTCTCTGGTGGCGGCAACTTTTGGTTATCACACAAAAGTGTTTATATTTTCTGGTTCAAGAAAATGGATGCTTTTCGTGGTCAAACTAAGTGGTCTTTTAGAGAATCACCAAAGTTTCAAAATCGTAAATTCAGAAAACCTTTGACGCTGGTCCAGACATATGTGTGTCCTCCATTTTTAACACGCTGCACAACCACTGTTAGTGAACCCAACAATCTTGTGTATCTACAAAAAATACTAATAAACCATGCTGCGCGCCCGTGTTTAGCCTTGTTTGGCTGCCCTTCGTAAGATCAGAAAAAGCAGTCTTGGGGGGGCGACAGCGATGTGCGCAGAATGAAAAGGGGTGGCTATGGAACAAAAAAGTTTGAGAAATACTGGTTTAGACTTTAGAGCAGCGATTCTTACCGGGGAAATAGCCTCACCAGAGGCCGCTAGCCCTTACGCGATCTATACAACATGAAAAGTTTGATCAAATAAATTTACCAATAAATCCCTTTGTTTTTGCAACTTGTTTCAAGTCAGAGGGGCTTGAGATACAGGATAATTACCGTGGGGATGTGGTGGAGAAAACGTTAAGAACCACTGCTTTAGAGAGTGTCGTTTGAACTCCGTTTCTGCTGTGATACAAAAAGCAGCGCCGTTACATCAAAAGGGACCCCACTCACCAGGGCTCCACAGACATCGGGCGCTCTGGATCAGCCGTTGCATGCAGTCGTTGTCCACCGACTGATATTTATGTTCCAGCAGAAGCGGTGCTTCCGACCAGCCCGCGCCAAGTTCCCGATACGATGGCGATTCGTCGTCTGAAGCACTTTTGAGCGATCTGAGCGAGGACGTGGAAACTGCGCTTTATGACGAGCGACCTTTTCGTTGATTCCTCGGAAGACAAGAAGGGTTTGCTGCCCACCGCTGGAGGCCGCTCGAGAGTCGCTCTCATTCGATGTGACAAATCGGTCTTCATGTTGCCATCTGAAGACATGCTGCTTTGTCGAAATTATGACGGTTAAACAAATCGAAGAAGTTGTCGGGCTGTTGCTCTGATTACAACGATTTCAAAATGTGAGAAGTTGCTGAGTGCCTTCAGTGGGGTTTAACCATCGTGTGCAAAGCTTTCTATGTGGATTAGTTTGCTGAAATTTTCGTTGTTCAGTCGTTGTATCATGGGACAACGTAGCTAAGGTTTCATGCAACTTTGCGATTCTTAACCGACTGTTTTGCACTTGCTTTGTGCAGTAAACATAGCAACACACTGGATGTTGTTAAGAGCAATGGCTAAGAGCAAATAATTTCGTTTAAGAAAAATAAAAATCCAATTAAATTTTGTAACTTTACCAACAGCACGTTAACGTTGCTGTGAAGATACATTTTTGCGCTATGGAATTAATAATGAACAAAAATTAGTTTGTGAAACTCTAGACATAAATTGAAAGGGATCGCACGATAAACCACGTGTCAATTCGCGGTTAAGTTTTGCGCCGACGTTTTTGCAGTGATGGTGGAAATAAAAGCAGGTGTTTCATTTTCTCGTCTGTTTAGCTTTGTGTAAATAGCGCTCCGTCCCTGACGGCGATCACTGCGCAACAAGTTATCGCGTTTCCGCTCCGAAGTATTACGTCGTGCGGATGAATAAAATTGCTGTGCTAAATCGCTCAGCTAGACGGCAAGGTTGCGGGGTCGTAAGGAGTCGGAGGTTTTTGGTGGAGTCGGATTCCCAAGAATACTGGGAGTCGGTGTCGGATGTTTTTATCTGACTCCAACTCCAGAAGTCCAATCGAATGATTTATAACATCGCACTCCTAAATTAGATATACCGCCTCGTGCCCGTTGAAATGGTACAATATTTTTGAAACTTTTATTGAAACAGAGAATGCTTGTTATGTTCCACGATTTTCATTGATTGCTAGTTGCTGAATAATTGTTGACAGCCAAACTTAATTCACGCTATATTAAGGAGTCGGAAATTTTGGAAAGGTCGGACATTTTGCGTCCGACTGCGCAATCCTGCCAGACAAAGTTACGTGGAAATTATCTGTAGATAAATAATACTAAAATTTGTATTTGAAAATGGTGGTAATTTCGGTTGGAGACGTCAATTTTTTATGTTCTCACTAAGTTAGTCCGCACTGGAGCCACGATGCCGAGATCCCCGTTTGTATTGTGTCATCCCAAGGTTGAGATGGGTGATGGCCATTTTTGTAATCTTTCGCTAATAGTGGTTCTTATATTTGTTTGACCCCCCTCCATCAACCAATAACAGTCAGCGCATGATTTTGATTCTCGTCTTTAGTGATGCTTGCCTTCTCAGTCACTTTTGCATATCATTTCACCACTGGCGTGCGTTTACTTCTATCTGAATTAGGCTGTTTGTGAAAATTCTACACAACTGAGAAGCATTCTTGAAACTGCTTGATTTTCATATCTTGTTACAGTTGTTGCTTGCGATGAAGAAATGCTACAAAAAATTCTGAAAGTTTGATGAAAATAGGCTGCAGGACAGGTGAAGAAAATGGCATTCAAATTCTATAATCCAGCTACGCTGAAGATTAAAATCATCCTACAGCTACATGCCAATGCAAACGATTCTCTACAATCAAGACATAGTCACAACTTCTGTTTTTTGCTCACTTGAATTACAGTAGTTTAATGCTGGAAACTCCGAGATTCTTGTTTTTGTAATGAACTTTTCACTTCTTTCAATCAAAAACAAGTGATAAAAACGTAAGCGCTGCCATATTTCTGCAGTGCCAAAGTTAACTTGATGATACTCTTTCTCTATCAGCTAGCAGGGGGGTATTCTCCGGATGTGCGACCCACACCCAGTCGACACCAAAGTGATAATGACGTAACTTTCCAGATCGTGCGATCAAAGGAAACTCATAAAAAAGCTTGAATGATTATAATTGTGGATGTCTCACTGATTTTCTAATCCAAATGTCAAAACTGTCCCGTTTCAGCTTGCTTGATTTACCTGTCTTTTTCATGCATGCATCACTAACTTCCCATTTCGTTTTTTGATCTGGCATCCCTGTGTGTGCGCTGATACCAGGCGCGGATTTACCATTAGGCTAAAAGGCTTAAGCCTAGGGCCCCCGATTTCGGGGGGATCAAAATTTTGGGAATAAGGAAAATTTACAGCATTTCTGCAAGCACTTATATTTGTATTTTTGTTTTGGTTCAATGCACTTTTTACTATGCCGTTAACAAAAGGTCTNTATCGAAAAAATGAGTGCGAAAAATTGAAGTGAGTGACGATGAGCATTCTCTTTTTATGGCGTTGGNAATCGGTTATTGTTACGTAAAATGTGTGAAACAAAACGCCTGAATCCGTTTGTCAGATTACACGAGGACNGTGAGGCACTCAATAAAAATAAATAAGTATTGGGAGTGGTCAGATAACTTCACCGCTGCCTTTTTCGTTAGTTTCATTGNGACTGCTTTTGTTCCTCATATCGAAGGAATTCAGAATAAAGTAATATGTTTTGGAACTGTAACAATTTGTTCAGTGAATGTAACGAGCACGTGTAAGTGCTAATTTGTATGACATCAGTCGTCGCAAACCTAATAGAAGGGCCCCCAATTTGAAATAGCCTTGTACCCCGAAAATGAAAATTCGCCTCTGGCTGATACACCCAAACACCTGTGCTTGTAATACGAGCATCAGCATATGTACCAGAACACATTCGACCTTCAACAGGGGTGGAGCTAGGGGGGGCCACTGCCCCCCCAAAATTTTGCCTGGCCCCCCCAAAATTTTCCGCGTGACGTCATGCCACTGGAGTAGGTCTCTCTGAAAGTCCTACACAAACCATTGACAGCTCCCCTTGTTGCAAAACTGGCCCCTCCAGTGGCCCCCCCAAATGAAAATGTCTGGCTCCGCCCCTGACCTTCAATAATTGCCCGTTCAGTCGGATTGAGCATAACGACTCAAACAAGCCCGTAGCTGTTCTGTCACCAGAATAGTTTTATATTCAACAGCCACATAATTACAAATTGAAAGTTTTATTGGGCATTTTCAATTCTTGTACAAGTTAAGAAATTTCGATCTGACAACCCTGGGTGTGCGCCATTCCAGCCGCACACCATTTGTGCTCGACTGGTCGCATTCAACTAGACCCAGCTATGTCCAACCCGCGGGCCGCATGTGGTCCAGTCGAAGGTTTTGTGCGGCCCAGTTTAGGTTTTCGCTGTAGTAGAAGTATCCTATGCCAGGGGTGGCCAACTTGTCTTCGACTCGGATCGACTAGAAAATTTTTTGATAACTCGCGATCGACCGGTCGGTCAATTGATGGATAGTCTTTATATAATTTCTGGAATATTGATTGAAATATGTTGTTTTTAAGTATCTTGTCAACTCAATTCAAAATCAGGCGCGATCGACCAACTCAGAATCGGCGATCGACCTGCTGGCAACCACTGCTATAAACTGACAGCCTGTCCTTATTTTGATAATCGTGAATTTCACATTTTTAAGCAGGTGGTCCTCAGTGCCTCTTTGTCGCGTTTGTTACCATTGTAGTTAGGATTCTAACGCTTTCAGGACATTAGCTTAAGCTAAATTTAGCTTGCTAAGATCAAAGTAAGCCATTGAACGTGCGGCGCTCATTAATATGTCACCCAATGTGCGGCCCTGGTCAAGATCGTGATATGCTTTTAGACTCAGTAAGCCAGGGGTTGGACACAGCTGAACTAGACATTCGCGCACCCTGATGTTTTTGCAGTTACGAATTGCAGCTCCGCCGTTGCGTTGAGTGTTCTTGCTCCGGTATCCTAAATTGAAGCAGTGATAGTTTAAAGTCAATACAGTGACACATAAAATGGTACAACAACGAATAAGGAGAGTACGTGTAGAATAATATGCATATTGTGTCAACAAACTTTTCCAAAACGTTGGTTTGGAAATGTGGATATGACCTCAAATTGTGACGCCACAAACAGCGCGCACACAGTAACAATAAGCGCCATACGCTACTATCAGATACATTTTGCGAAATAAAACATGTTTCCAAAAACGGATAAATTTGTACAGTATGTATATAGACACATGAATACGAGAAAGGTTTCTTTGGCTAGTTGGCAGCCTTGTTATCATCTTTTCGGCATGGCTACAAAACATAAAGCTTTGCTGACGTACGGATTAAACAGCACTGTAGCCACACCTAGTAAAATAGCACTGTCTCGTGTCCTTCAACATTGTAAACGTGATTTTGTGCTGTACAGGGCACAGCAGGAATACTGGTAATAAAGGGCGTATTATGCGGTAACAATTCAAGCATACAGCTGGAAAGGTCATGTGGGAAGCGTGTTTCTGAGACAAGTGATGCAGTGGACTGTGTAGCTCGTGCTCGGCCAACTTTGTAGGCTAGGAAATGGCGACGGGTGGAGTCAGTGTGCCTAAAATCAGTCTCACTGTGCCTGATATCAGCCTCACTGCGCCGAGTTACCTACAGCCAGATGAAAGGACAACTGAGCAGCCCAACACTGCTGGCCTTGACCCAAACATCGCAGGTAAGGGACGACAGCAAGCATTCGTATCGTTGCTGTTAAAGGTTGGCCTATACTTTTTATTTTTACTGAACTTTGACTTTGAAAGGTGTCTGTATTTTTTACTTGAAGGAAACTTCCTGGCAGAAGAGCTGTCAAATGTATCGATGGCCAAGGAGATAAATTGGTCTGGAGACCAGCCTGACATACAAGGATCTATTCCACTGGTGAGAACATCGAGATAATGTTGACGGCTACGTGTATTTAATCGAGATGCAAGCAGAAAAGACCATGAATTGGCTGGCCTAACTGCTCACAAGCCGTTCTGAGCAGTAAAACCTACCAACGTCCCAGCTACACAAAATGTAACATAATTATTGTCATTTAAAGAGTAATTTATGATTCACTATTCCCTGCTTTTGCTGCCCGTTCTTTTCTGCTTGCATCACCTGAAATTGTCATTTTTCCACGTTTGCAGCATCCTGGATTAGTACTGGCATCAATTAAATCAGTTGGACCATTGCATGTTTTTCAATACGCAGTAACATGTTTTGCAAATACATCTGCGCAGAAAGCTGCAAGCAAAATCTCTGGAATAAACTTAAACCAAAAATTGTCCAGAAACGCCTGCAAGGTCTGCGGAAATGGAACGCAGACACAGTAAGTTCACCCTACGCTTACGTGAAAGAAAATCAAAAGTATCAAAAGATAATGTTATTCGAAATGCTCTAAAGTCGTAACTTATTAAGTTGTTTGTTAGTCAGTGGCGCAACTAGGGGGGAAAGGGAGGACATCTGTCCCCGGGCGGAAACATTTTGGGGCGCCAAATTGAGGTCGGAATATTTTGTAATATTTACGAAAAGTCAAATATCAGTGGATGCTAATAATTACCATTTACAAAACGTCGAAGGCCAGTCGCTTATACCCAGTGGCGAAATCTCATTAAGATCACCAAGGTTCGCAAAGAGAGCAGTTACGAACCTTAGTGACGTTTTAGGCGTATTGTGTGGGTGTCTCCAGCAATGAACATCCGCATGTGGTTTTCCTCATGTCTGCGTAACAATGCTTTCAGATAGAACAGGCCTGCACATCACACTGCCCGCAGGCTACACGCGGGCCGCGAGAGCTTTCTCAATTGCAGAAAATGTTGCAAAAGTCCGACTTCGGATAATGAATTGTTTCAGAATTTCTTTCAAACTGCAACGAAATAAATTCTTGCGGCCGCGGCAAGTTCATGTTGATAAATTGGCCCTTCGAGGTTTCTGGGTTGTGCAAGCCTTGGGCTTGAGATAAGAAGGTTGCGAACTTTCCGACTTGGTTTTTATCTTATAGTTGCGTCACAATGGGACGGGAATCCAACGCTCACAGTGCATGCAGTATGCTACTGCGCATGCGCATGCTTTTGCATGATAGACGAAATTCAGGTAACAAAATTGCTAACCTCGAACTCTTCACGGAGTGTCACTGGTCTTAGATGTTTCCTAAGTTAATACATGTGACCATGGGTGGATATTAGGGGAGGTGAATGAGGCGGTCGCCACGGGCCGCCCCTCTTTCAGAGATGCTGTTGGGCCCCCCTTTTTGAGGTTTGTTTTTAGGTTCTGCATTAATTTATTAAAAAGCTTATGAACCACTCCAGAGCCGCATTAAATAAGCTCTGAAGCAAGTCATACATTTTTCAAAATAAAGCAACAAATATGTACAAGTGCGCCAAAGGGGTCCCCTCAACAACTTATTTTGGGGCCTTTTCCGAGAGTTTGCCTCGGGCCCCTACATTTTAATGTCCATCCCTGCAGGTGACACATTTGAATTAGATTAATTTTTTGAGGAAATATTCGAAAAATTTTCAGAAGTAAAGGCAAGAAATCTTTGTCTCTGAAGTTAGATCATACCAAGTTAAACGTTACATCTCCGTGTGTTTTTTATTTTCTGTTAACTTTTCAGGGTACTACATCAAAAGAAATGTATTAGGTCGGATTTTGCAATCTTATATTTGTCTAGTACAGGGGTCGGCAACCTACGGTCCTCGGGCCAGATCCGGCCCGCAGCCCCATTACTAAATTGTAGTAACTGTATGCTGGCCCGCTTAGTGGCATTACATTTTACAATTCTGCTACATTTTACGATTCAAAGCTAGAAAAAATTTTTTACTGGAGGAAGGTTTGTTAACTTTGGTTTCGGAAATACAGGAAACTATATACAGTCAACTCCCATTTAACTATGCCGCCGCTCAAGTTTGTATCCCAGAAAAGCATGTAAAAACTGTCACTAATGCTGGCTTCAAATTTTTCAGAAGTTTATTTGTTTCCAATGGAAAAATCACTAATTGTAATCATAAAAGATTAGAAGTCAGCTTCGCTACAGTTAACTCTTTAACAAGTCGTGCAAAGACATTGATGCATAGAAAAAGGCTGTACCCCAACAAAGTTTTCTAGTGGAAAAGAAAAGGAAAGTTTTCTAGTGGAAAAGAAGGCAGAAAAATCACAAAGCAGCAACTTTTCACCAATGACTGATTGGCTGCAATCATAATTACACCAAGGTTTGGCATTAAATTGTCACAAGACCTTACTTAGTCATAAGACCGCGTTGCTAATAGCTGCAACCGTACGCATGTATTCTTCAACACGCTACCCGACTGCAAAGTACGCATCTACCAATAAGTTCGCACAAACTACTCAGATTCAAGTTGTGTACATATCCGGGAGTTACTGACATGTAACTGCTAATGTTGAAAATGGCTATAGTGCGTTTATACAATACCATTAACCTGACAAGCTCGAACTTCAAACTCCGTATAACCAAGTGAATTGTCCATCACCCATTTCGCAGGTGTGATGGTTTGTTAGTTTGAAACATTATAATGGATGACTTTCTACCTTCCAAAGTTATTTCTTTGGTTGGACTCTTGACAACTTGCACTTTTTTTGCAAATAAATATTTGTGGGGAAATCTGCGAATGCGACAAATTGGAGCAAAACTTTTGGTCTTGTTTTACGTGTATTAAGAGATGACTAAGCTGCTTTGGATTACAACACAGGTGATGTTTTTCAGCAAAATTTACCTTGGTCGTGTTTTGTTGAAGTGGTCAGGCATCTGCGTAAGGTAGCGGTGTCGATTTTAATATATTTTGCAATTATTTTGTTGACAAAGGTGTTTTTCTTGCAATCGCATTTATCCTTTATGCTTAACATGCCGGGGATTTTAACTGCAAAGCGTATGACATGTGCTGCTTTGAAACCGCAGCGTGAATTGCACTCATACATGTTCAGTAATTTCCAGAGGTTTGCAAATGCAAAGTTTAGTCATTTTTTCAAGGTAGTGTTCATCAGTAACATTTCTGTGGCTGTTCGTGAAATTATTGGAAACCAAAAATTCAAACAAAGCAAGAAGTTGATGAAAGTGCACAGTTTAGTCACTACTTGAAACCTACAGTTCTTTTGTCCCCTCAGATAGAACCGCCCTTCAAACGCACACGGTTCAAGACGCGCGGTTTGACAAAAGCCACTTCGGTTTTCGTAAAATTGTGACCTTCCAAAATAAGGAGCGGTCATTCATCCTCCCATGTTGCTGCGGTCGTTTATCCTCCCATGTTGCTGCGGTCGTTCATCCTCCCATGTTGCTGCGGTCATTCATCCTCCCATGTTGCTGCGGTCGTTTATCCTCCCATGTTGCTGCGGTCGTTCATCCTCCCATGTTGCTGCGGTCATTCATCCT
>JGI24159J19872_10000015_pt1 | contig 69131 bp, 41 predicted proteins | sample Ectturendosymbi4_FD_19872 | JGI IMG/M metagenome (IMG submission 19872) | reverse complement strand
ATTTCACAATCATTTGCCACAAGCTTTTGCACTTGATCAGAGGTTTGCAGCCCCAGAATTTCACAAACAATTTGTAATTGTTACGCTACAGCCCTTGAAGTCTACAAACAATTTGTTATTTGCTACGCTTCCGCCATTTGTAATTGTTACGCTACAGCCCAGATCAAGTTCTTTGTGATGTAAAATTTTTCTTTGTGATTCGTATGCGAAGATTGCAGAAGCTCTGCTGTATAAATTTGTTCGAACAAATCGTCAGGATCTGACAGGCAGTTGTTCGTGCGAACTGAGTACTATTAGTTTTGATTTTAGTTTGAGTAGTGTAGTGCGAAAGATTTCAGTTGATTCACCTGACATCATTATTCTGGGCTGTAGCGTAACAATTACAAATGGCGCGAAAATTTATATTCGCTTCGTGGTCTGTGGTGCCACTGTCAGGTAATTAAAAAATGTTTACACTTCTTTGTGAACTTTGTGAACTTCAAGGGCTGCAAAACTCTGACCAAGTGCAAAAGCTTGTGGTAAATAATTGCGAAATGAGTAGCACAAAAAATTGAGGAATGTGGCTTTGCAAGTTTTGGGTTAGGAAGGTAGGCAGAGTGATAAAAATTTGCAGCAGGACAAGGGAAAGAGGATGTTGCAAAGGTTGGCAATCAGTGATAATAATAGTGTTTGCTTTGCAGTTCATAAAAGCAGGAATTTTAACTGCAATTTAGTCTCAAAGATGGCAAATTTATGCGACGCATGTCGTGTTCGAAAAAACGAAAAATTCTTGATGAAAGCCGGATGTTTAACGACGAGTGGTTTCCAGACATTCAGAATATTACGAGGGAATTTTAGGTCAGTTGCGGGTTGGAAAAGCCCATCAGTTGAAGATGTAATTGCAGGGGCAGGGGCGGATCTAGGTAGGGGCGATTGGGCCGTTCGCCCCCCTAAAACCTACGAAAGTAACTTCATTCGCCGTGATTTTGTACAATTCGGGAAACAGCATTCGCCATATAGGGACATTTTGTTGTCTGTTGTTTTGTTACAGGAGTGTTGTGCAGTACACTTCATCACTCATACAGTAGCGAAGCCTTTATGAGATTTGACTAGCAAATATTACTGAAATCGCGCCCCTTAACCATACTGGCTGGATCCACCCGTGTGCAGGGGCAATAGAAAATGATACCCCTTTTAAAAAACGACACTCGGCTTGGGACTGAATTGAGCTTTAAGTTTAGTGAAGCAATAACAGAGAAAGGAAAAGACTTCAGTGACGGCGAAATAATATTTAAAAATGCTCTGATGTCCGGAAGTTTGCCAGTTAACAAACTACATGTTAACTTGAAACAATGTGCATGTGCTGTGAAGATAAGAGCGACAACTTCTGCTTCTTTGGCTACTTCCAGCGTCTACAATAATTTTGCATGTATAGCGATAGTAATGCTGTTTTGCGATGGATTGGTAGTTGTAAGAACATGCTAAAAATGCCGTATAGCGTTGTTTGTTGTCGTGAAAAGTAGCCATTGAGACTGTCAGGAATTTTGCAGGCATGTGCTCAAGGCACAAATGCACACCAAATGTAGTCACTACCACCTAGGGTCATTTCCACTTTAATACAAAATGTCATATCACGGTGCATTGCGAAACTTAAGAATTTAAGATATAAGCAGGCTGTTAAGAATTTAAGATTTAAGTAGGCCTACAATGTAAGTAGGCTGCCTCTCACCAGCACCAGAATGAACAAAGTGATACTGATTCTACTACTAACTGTTACAGACCACTGCACTTGCCACTGCCAGCCCGGCACTGCGGAAACAGGGCTCTCACAAGTGCAACTGCAAAAATTCCTATAAAAGTACCAACAATTCCATATTTTACATAAACGTCCCTAAATCTGTGATGGTGCAGCATAAAATCGGAGCGCCATGATTCGTATTAAAATAGAACCATATGATTTACAAAATAAACTGAAATGATTCATTTTTACGCATTTTCAAACTTTTCCGAAATTCTCTAAAACGGGTCAAAAGTTTCAATCTAGGGACAAAATCCCGAAAGCTGAGAGTACTGTGCGGAAACCACAGCTCCATGCTCATTGTTCCAGTTTGGCTGTGCTCGATTGACAGGCCACAAAAAACAACTCTTCCAATACTTTGCTGTAACAACACCGGCCCTGCAAGCACTCACAACTCCAACCCTTCGTCATTTGCAGTGCTTCTCATACAAAACCAAACGGATGTCTTATATTTAGCTTTGTGTATAAAGTTTTGGGGAGGAGGACACATTGTCAACTCTTCTTGTTAATGCAAGTTTAAAATTATCAAAGTAAAACGATAAACTGACCTAAAAACGAAATTTATCACGAAAATAGGGGGTGCTGCAGTTCTGCCGGAATATTTTCATGTCTCCACCCAATTTACTCCTGTTGCACGTAGAACCGTAGGCTTTGAGCAGCATCCGATTTTGATTTTCAACCGACCGCCTATAAGGGCTACTGACGTAATTTTTGTATTTTCTTGCCATTTTGGTGCCTTTAGTATGCTACCTCCCACGTTTTCTTTTGAGAAATTGTGCCTGTTTTTGACAAAATAAAAGCTTTCGAAAAACAGCAAGTTCGTTTTTTCTGGTCAGATGACCTTGAGAATAATTGCTGAGTTGTTGAAAAACCCGCCTGTGCGCCTACAACATTTCAGTAAGCCTGGGTGATATTGGGAACATATTTGGCCAATGTTGCCAACGGCGTATGTTTTCCACCTGCCTTGTTTCTAAATTAAACAATGTTCAGTTAAATTTTTGCTATTACGCAGTGGCATCAAAAAAATAAACATAAAATTTTAACAAGTGAGTGACTGGAAAAAAAATAAATGTGCAAAATTGGCAAATTAGTGTTAATAATATTTTCCCAAAACTAATGCTTTGACAGCTTGCAAATGCAAATCAGATTCACAACGAATTGGCAGTTGCATGGGTTACATCCCATTACTGCCATCATCCCACTAGTGCATCTTCCTGGCAGAGATCCGCTTGAGCAGTTTTTCTTTTCTGCAAAGGGTTTGTAGCATAATCTCATTATCCGAAAGGCAAATAACGTAGAAAAATGATACAGGTCTAAAGTCTGTACCATGACTGTGAAGTATATTTCTAATTACTGTATATATATTTCTAGCAACGCGTAAAGCGACTAACCGTAACAACAGCCGGTAACCAGATATTGGTCGGGCTTTTGTAAGGCTGTTGACTGGGGATGTGAACAGTCTCTTCTTTTTCTGAGATTTGCTACTTCCAACAATGGCATCAACTTGCGCTTTGAACAGTCTGCAAACCTTGGTGTGAGATCGAAACTAGCCAGCTCGTCCTTCCTTTTCATGTTTTCCGTAGCACCGGCTTACTAAGCTTATCTATAAAGAGTCATCAAATAATGCGACGTGATTAATTCCTGTGACGTATTATCGGCATTGCCTTGTTCAAACAGAACGCACATCCAGTGGTCTCCGGGTCCCGAAATTTGGAAGTGTGTCTGTGCCATCTGTAGAAACCTGAGATAAACAAGAGAGGTTAGTTTGGGCGATGTCGCTTGCAGAAATATGCGAATCTGATTGTTTTTCAAAAAGGGTTGGAGACAGTCTAAAGGGTGGGAGAAGTATGGCCTGCAGGCCGCATGCAGTCCGCTGAACATTTTTGCGGCCCTCGTAAACACAGTGCACACTTTTAGTATTTTTTGTGCTGATCGAGTATCACTGACTTATCACAAGTCGCTTCTACTCGAAAAACATGCAGTATGATAGTTAAGTGCATAGTGATCTTAGCACGCAAATATAGATCTATAACACAATATAAATACGTATAAAATATTATCAAAATAGTGCTATATAAAAACAAAAACGCCAATGATGCCTACCTCGTCCTATTTGAATAAGAGTTGATGATGCCTACGTAGGCGAAATGTATATTCTGCAAGATCCTATTGTCTGATGCTTTGCTGGGAAAGGATTTTTGTCGATAGACACAAGAAACATGTCATAAAATACCGTCCTCTTGATAAAATAAACTATGTTCGAACATTTAAAAACATAAAAAATAAAAATTGAAAATATTAAAATATTTTATGTTTGATATAAAAAGTATAACTCTCAGAAGCTGGCTGCTTGCTTGGTACTGACAGAAAACACTAAAAAACTTTTGCCCATTCTTATCCTTAGGCTTTTACAGAGTTTTAAATGTTTTAACAGTTCAGATAATTAAGTTGTCTTGCAAAATAAATCCAATTGTTGCGTTGTATCTCAGTCATAGAAACACTACTTTCTGTTAAGTAAGTTAAGTAAAGCAGGTAAGTAGTCCTGAGTTTCAAGCAGATGCCTTCACAATTCACGTGCGAAGGTGAAGGGTCAAAGAATTGGCTCATGCAATATACTGGGGGTTCTGCATTAAGATGTGTTATTACCAAGCTCAGATTTTCCTACAGGTTTGCTGTGATGTGTCGATGGATAATTTTGTGGTGTCTTTCGTATAATTGTTCACAGAATAATATTTTTGGAATTCACAACTGATGAAATGCTTCAATTATTATTCTGAAACGCTCAACAGTTCAAGAAAACTTTGATCAGACTGCATGCAAATAAACACCGAGGCGATGGAAATTAGGGAATGCTTGATTTTGCAGCTTTGCAAAACACTTTGACAAAATCTTTGCAGTGGTGAAGTGACAGTTGTGGCAATAGAAATCAAAGTGTTTGCCTGTTAAAAAATTACGAAATAACACTTTTTGTATTACAGCACTTGGGCATTATTTTCCAGTATAGGTTTTCCAACTGGATGTTTTTGCCGTGATAGAAAAGCAAGGAGACGCCTGATTTTAGTTGTACATTCATTCCATGTTAATATATCGTGCTGGTATTGCGTTTCTTGCGTCCTTTTTAGCATCTCTAATTTAATTCCTTTCCCCATATGCTGTTTCCAGAATTTACAAATAAATGTGTGCAGATCGTGTTACGGGAAGATAACTGTATTTCTGCGAATATCCTTTGGTTGCGCAGAGAACAAACCTTTGCATCGCAAACATAGTGGTCAGTTGTCAACAGGTCCTTGAATATTTTTACGCCTCAGAACAAACATGGCCTATTTTGAGAAAACCTTTTTCTGGTCGGCTGCTCTTGCAGAAAGGCTTGCTCATTTTTTAAGCACCGATCATTTGTCCTTTCATTTCACAAAAATTCTAGGACTTCCTACGAATTTTACTAATCTGGAAAGCCCGTTGGAACTTGGGATAACGAGCTGCATGGGTCAGTAGATTTCCTATAAGACAAGAATGCTTTGAAACCGAATTGCTTCAAATCTGTAGTAACTATTATTATCTTACTAGGTTTGACAACTTGTGCATGTGAAACTTATTACATGACTTCCTAGTAAAGCAAACTAATCTATCAAAAGTGATCTATTCTGCCTGGTCTACAGTACAAGAAACTTGTCTTTTGCTTGCGCACATGCAAACAATATTGCTGAGCCTTTGTGGCGTTATATTTCAAAGTACCATTTATTTTTCGGAGGGGTCGGCATCCCTGCTATTCGATGCCTCAACCAACAAGGCTATAGCGACGAGGAAGGTGATACATTGTAGACGCAACGTGTTCAACAACAAACACTCTTGTTTAGTTTCGTTCGTATAAGTCTTTCTTCAGCAATTGTAGGCAGCCCAGGGCATTGGCAATAGTTTCTTCCACGCATTGACAAAGTTAACAACTTTTCACATGAAATTCACGGTGACTACTGCTTCAACAATTTGGAATGAAATTTATGCTACGGATTTCAGGTTGCTGCAGCGACACTGCTTGCTGAATTACAAAATGATTTGTTTGCGCGACGTAGCATTTGCTAGGAGCCAAAAATCGTGGACAAACATTCCTGGGAAATCTTCCTGGTATTAGATGATAATTTTTCGGGCACATGTTTAGATGTGTTCAGCCAAACGTCACGTATGCTGAGGAAGGTTAAGTCTCCACTACGGTTCGCAAAAACCCTGTGGTAATCGTTGAAGTTCATTGTCAAAGCCTACTGTAATCCAGGCAAAGCTTCTGCTTCTTAGCGTTTAACGAATTGCACCTTAACTCCTGCACGGGCGTCAGAAGGATTTTTTTCGAGGGGGGCCAATAGTGGATTTTTCCATGGGATGGCCGAAAAGATTTTTCCAGGGGGGCCAAGGGTGGTGAATTTTCATTTTGCCAACTCGAAACTGAGAGAAAAAGTTTCCTATTAAAAAGTTAATGGGGAAATCTAAAATTTCAAAATACAGCGGGCGAGCCCCCCTGCCCCGTTTCGAAGACCATGATTTCCTGGAAATTCCTTACTTCATAGCAAGATTGATGGCCTTGTCTTTTAACCACGTCACAAAGATCGGACAGACATTTTTGCTTCATATCGTAACGCAGCCTTGAGTTTCTGGATGCTTATGGTAAAAAATATTCAAAGAAGCAGGCTTAGGCGTTTCAACCATCATTTTCACAGATGGGACTGGTGTTGCGAAAGTGTTAACGGCCGTACGTCTTTAGTCCAAAGTCGAAAGTATGTTAAAGCACTCAGTCTCCACAACACATTTCTTTGTAGTCTTCTTATCAGCGGAGCACGAAGTTTAGTCCGCCTCTGGTCCCTGCACCACGAAGTAGTTGTTGAAGTTGAACAACCTGTCGTTGACGGATGCAAGTTAGTTGAAACGCTTTTTATTAAAGTAATAACTCCAACACTTGTAAAAAATCTTTTTATCAGGAATTGAAACACATGAAGGATTCGCAACCAATAACATGATGTTTTTTCTGCAAGGCTGCTTTCGACAGATATCCAGGGTATCTATCGAAAGCAGCCACTTCGCAGTTTTAAATTAATCCCTGTAGATGCTCTTTAGAGAGACCTATGTTTCGCCCGCGAGATGAGCAAACTCATTCCCTTTACCGTTAGGATACTTGCCAGTGGTTTCCCAAACTTAAATTTAGAATAGGTACTTTTAGAATAGGTACGCGGTCAAGCCTTTTTACCCAAAGAAGGATTGAAACAGCCTCCAGATATAAGTACCACTTATCCGATCAGGCGTACCGTTAGGAGCTCGGTTTTTCAAACAGTTGAATTTCAGTTTTGAAGAACGTGGGATTTCTTGTAAAGGCCCTGGCAGTTACAGCGTTTATTGGTTTCCTGACTTTGAGAAACCACGCTGAAAGTTGTAATCTTAACTTCAGATTTAATTATCCACAGGAAAAGTGGAATCTATCTCAAAGTTTACAATTTCTTCCACTTAAACGTTTACATGATAAAAAGGCAGAATAAAGCCTTTTTAATCTTTAAATTAATTTCTCTAAATTGCAGTGTTCGTAAACCTTGGAGCATTTTTCGCTTCTGCGTCTTGTTACTTATGCGAACTTACCCATCTACTTTTTGCGACAATCCATTGTATACTTTGCGTAAACGACCTTCTTTCACACGATTGTTAACTGTTTTATGAAAGCATTTGTATTTTAGCTGCCTGCTCTTCGTTATTGTATTTGAAACGCAATGGTCAAAAGAACACTGTTTATTGGTCGGTTTTTGAAAAAGGGCCTTGGCGGTGTCCATTCACAAGTGCTGTTCGACATGAAAAACAAGATTTCAATTAAGCAAGGCATACCGTCGGCTTTGTTGCGTCACGAATTAGAAATATCTGAACCGTTGGAAATTCTGGTGCGATCTGAGGACTTCCGTTCATGCCAGGTCACTAAATACTACAGCAGCATCGCCAGGGCAAAGCTACCTGGTCTGCGGTTTCTATCAAATCAAGCCTGGTCCGCTGCGGGGTACCAATCTGCAATTAGATGCAAACTTGATTTATTTTCAACGTGATCTGTATGGCATGGGACTAGCGATTATTATTCGTGTCGTGCATGAAGGTCAGTGCTTGCCTACAGGACTGGGATGTTCTTGGATAAATCATGCCTCAAGACTTGTTGTTCCAAGGGCTGCTCGTAACCTTTTCTGTCTTTCAGTAGCATGGTACTTGTTTCTTATTCCTAGTGAAGGATATACATTGAGTAAGGTTCAGGAAGAGGATGGTAGTTTTATCTTAGTACGCTCGATTTTGTGAAACCATACTTTGCGTTGTGACTAGGTCTGCTTCCCACTGGTTTACCGAATGACTACAGCCGAACTGAAGAAGCATTTGAAAAGCCATTGTTATAATGGCCTTATCAAGCACAATAATTATTATTTTTTTAACAACATTTATTATTTTTGTAAGTTTAAGATGCTGCGTGAAGTGTCCTGTTAATTATTAAAATTTAACAATACTGAAATAGGAAATGCGTGTTGGAACCGCACTTTTTATGCTTTTTTTTGAGGAAAACATTTTGTACCAGAGGTTATGACACGGCATTTATTCATTTAAATATTTTTCCCAACATCAGAAGTGCACTGATAAATGGGATCAAAGAGAGATAGAGTTAAAATCTGTTGTTCTACGGTCACGTTCATCTGAGGTTTTGTGATGAGATAAATTTTGGTAAACAGCTTTCACCGACATTGAACATTGTCACTTGTCAGTCTTATTTAATCTGAAGTAAGGAGATAAGTGGTGTATCTAGCAATATAAGCGTTTGACCTTGAACCTGGCATGTGTCTTTCAAGCAAGATTCCATTCCCAGTGACGATATATTTACGCGCTAGGAAATCATAATACCCTGTAGAAATAACTTACATTAGTATAAATAACAAGAGTTCGAACGACTCACCTACTGTGGTGTTATTTATTTCTATATGAAGCTCTGAAAACATTTCATTCAAATGAAAAGACTTTGCCCAATTTTTCTGTTTTATTTTATAACCGATTCATTTCAGATGCTCATTCTTCTGATGTGAAATACAGCAAGGGTTAAAAATTTGGAATAGATTTTGTGAAAACCGTTAAAGCTGCAATTATTTATCCGTTTTTAAGAGCATAATATTTAATGTTGCTTGTAAGAGTAAAGAAGCAATGAGAAAATCTATGAAAGTTTGCAAGACCAACGTTTGAAGAACAAACAATAAAATGGCCTTGCTATCAATAATAACATGTTTTGAAAGCTGTCTCAATACTTCATAATTTAGTCAACTTTCTATCCACAGGATGCCCGTCGTGGAGGTAGAGCAAAGCAAAATAAACTTGCTGGCTGGTGAAGTGTTTTGCACAGTTTCATACGTTTACTTTGACGTTGTCACGCAGTGTATAACATTTGGCGCATGCTATCAAGGTCAATCATCAATCACCGTGTAATTCTGCGGCTGTCATGTGAAGCTTCTTAATAGGATTATTTCTGCTCACTGAAAAACATCAGAAATTTCATACCTTTTTCTTGAAATTCCTGAATCATGATTGAGCATGTTTTTGACTGCTTGCAAGCTGCGTTCTGCAACTGGGGCAAATGAAATCGCCACCGGAGGTCAATCATTGACGTTTGAACGCAGCACAGACATGAATGCGGGAATATCGGGTTGTTGTGGAAACGAAGGTCACGCTGGAAAACCTTTTTAGGAATTGTATTTTTTAAATTCTTTTGCCGAAAACAAATGCAGCGAGGGCAGCAAGTGCTAATCGCATGAAAAATGTTACAGACTATACAGCGATGTTGTGAATGTGCAACGTGGATAAATGATGTTTTGCATGTCAGCGTCAACGTAGGATTTGTAGTTTCAAAGAACTGCAGAAGCAGCGGCTCAACGACAAAAATCGTGTTTGTCATGTTGACCTCTGATCGCGAAAAGTCAGCAGAATGCGATTTTGTGTCCTGCCTGATCTGCTGCACAATAATCAGGATTAAATGAAATCCTGTAAGCTTCCACGGATTTCGTGCTGCCTAAACAGACAACAAATTGCATAAAAAGAAGGAATAAAGCGCATACCCACTCGCACTAATGAGATAAGAAGAAATGTATTGGGTATTTTATGTTAATCATTGAAAGTTCTTTGAAAATGTAAAAAACCCGGTTTGCAATAAAAGGGTTACAAGGTACAGTAACTATTTTTTGGTAAACAAGTTCGGTACAAGCTGTTTTCAAGAGCGTCCACCGCAGACTCGTAGCCACGAAAGGGCATTGCCTCCCAAAAGTTTTGTTGTGCCCAGAATGTTTATTTTAAACATACAATAAAAACAAAAATCTTTCCCCCTAAAAATATAATTTTCCTCCCCAAACCTTAAAACCTGGCTACGGGCCTGGTCCACTGTATAAGCCACTGCGAGCGAGTCAAGACAGGCTTATAAAACGCGAAAAAGAACAGCGAAAATTTGAGCCTGGTCTTGGTCTCGGTTTTGTGTCAAAATCGATTATGTTTACTCAGTGTGCGGATATCGACTCTTCTGAGCAATGCCCTTCGACTTCAGTCTGCTACGTACTCTATAGTTAATTGAAGCAACAACGATCATTCTTTAAAGTTAGCCCAAGATAAAACAACGGCTTATATCGAAGATAACCATCTAAACGCAGCTGGGAAAAAGTGATCTTTTAATTTGTACAGTATTTACAAATTACGACGAAACTGCGATACTTCGATCTTTTCGTATATGTCTTTGAAAGATATCTCTGGCCATGAGGTAAAAAGGATTTATTCTCAAGAAACAATTCACCCGACTGAAAAGCAAGGTCAGTCAAGAAAGGAGTTGGAAGATGCTAAATATTTCACGAATTTTAAGTCAAGAAGAATTTTTCAAAGTTTTCTGAAATTACGTGAGGCATTACTTCTCGGTGGTATTCTCGTTTGCTTAAATATTTTCAGCAGCAAATCCACAAATCACCCAAAAGCAAAAAATTATTCGATAAAATGCGACCTGGAATGCTTACAGCCTTGGACAGAAGAGCAGGTCTTTGGCTTGCTCATGTGTGTCAAGTGGTATTCTGGAGGAACAATGAAAGATTGGCAAACTGATGTGATCATTCCCATACACAAAAATGGAGACAGGAGAGAATGAAAGAAGTTATACCTGGACATCTCTCTCCTTAGCCTCCCTCGAAAAGTGTATGCCAAGTGCTTTAAAGAAAAGATACCGCGAGATAACTGAGCCAAAGCTGGAGGAAACCAATGCGTTTTTCGTCCCGTACGGCCGTAGCACCACAAACCAAATTTTCAGTCTCCAGCAAAATTTTGAGAAATCTTGGAAGTATGCCAAAGAAGTCTAAACATGTTTTGTCGAACTTGAGAAAGCTTATCACCTGGTCCCTTGGGCAAAATTTTGGCGAGTGTTGCGGACGTAGGGTGTTGACTGTCTCCTGTTACTGGCAGTCAAGTCACTGTATTCATGTTCAGGGGTTTGTGTCCGTGTCAGTGGCTTGAATCACACCCGTTCACCGTGGCGCTGGACTCCGAGGAAGGTGTGTGCTGTCGCCATTCCTATTCATTCCTTATGTACTGGAAAGACAGTCACAACCGAGTCGACGAGGGTGTCATTGTTGGAAGCCGCGGGATCTACCGTTACTTTTTGCGGACGATTTGGTACTGCTTGCATCCTCTTAGCGATCAAGCGGGAATTACAATTACTGAAAAGACTGAGGTGTTACAGCATGTCTCTCCAGAAAACCAAGCTAGTGTACGTTGCAAGTAAGAGGCAATAAACTGCAGAATTGGGAGAGGTCCAAGTACCTTGGGGTGGTGTTCACTAGTGACGGTAAACATAACAAGAAGATTTATTCACTGATTAGTAAAGCAAAGGCAGTTCTGCGTCAGGTTTAATGCTCTGTAGTCACAAAATGGGAGCTTTCCAACACTGAAAAACCATCCATTTTCAAGTCGTTTTTTTTCCGATCCTCACACATGCTCACGAATCTTGGGTAACGAATGAAAGAGGGCTATCTCAGGTAGAAGCGGCAGAGATGGTATTTTGCGAAGAGTTCACGGCGTGTCACTTCGCGACAAAGTGCGCAGCTGTGAAATTCGCAAAGCCCTGAGTGTGGAGCCACTTCCCCGATTAGAGAGATCTCAACTATGATGGATTGGCCACATGATCAGAATGCCCCTGAAAAGATCGCCGAAGAAATTCATGCTGGCTACAGTCCGCGAGAAATCGCCCCAAATGTCGACCAAGAACCCGGTGGTGTTATTACATCTCCGATCTTGCTTGGTCCCCCGTCTTGGCGTGGAGCTTGCCGAACTATCAGAGACTTTTAAAACCGTGATGTGTCTTGGGTCCTCCCAAGAGTGCATGCCCCGCGACCCTCTCGATAGGAAAAGCGTGTGTGAAAATGAATGAATGAAACGAATGAAATAGTTCTTCCTGTGTTTTCAGTGTTTTATAAGTCATAGTTGATTCCCATTTTGATTGGCTTTTCACGACCGAAGCAAACGTGTTCTTTACAGTGCGGTAATATATGGATTTTGAATTGTTGAAAATCAATAAAGGATCTCGTCCACACTTAAACCTGTATCGCCACGGAAATAGCGCATAATTGATGAGACCCTGGTTGCTTTTACAAGAAAGGCCATTTGGTTGGTAGAGTGCGGCAAGCGATAAGAGCAGAGTTCTCAGTAACATTTAATGGCATGTGACCTGTCGTTTTGGACTATCCAATCACAATAAAAGTGCAGAGCAACGTAACCACCTATTTTAAACTGCATGAACTGGACCGGAAACACTTTTTCTAGCTGAAAGAGTTTAAAACTCGCAAAAGAAACAAAAACACTTAAACGTCACAAATTGCCATTGCATCACGCTGCCAGAACGCTCGTTGGCTTTCCGTTTCCTGTGTAACGATTTCAGGAAGGATGTTCCACGTTCCTCGCTGGTTACCGGAGCGCACCCGTCGCCAATCGCAGCAAAGCAAAAAGGGAAGGATTTTTCGCGAATCGATAACGCAAATATCGTCGGCATACGCGCGCTGTCACAACGCGCGCTCGCGATTTACTGTGATAGACCGGGCTTGATCTGCAAGGGCAGTACTTGTGGTGTGGCGTCTGAAGTGGACAGGGCTGCTGTGACGAAAAAGCAATTGAGCACCTCAGACGCCGAGAAGGTTCGGGGTTCCATGGCGCAAAACCAAACACAGGAAGTAAACACGTCGTGACGCACACCAGTTTATGTTTGTTTCTATCAACCAACACGTTTCTGAGATTAACATGCAGACTCAGTGTGTAGCATTTTTATGGTGGATTGATTGCATAGTGGGCATACACTTAATCCCGAGTTTTGTGCAAAGACCCTACGGTGCACTTTTAGTTCCTAACAGAGAGTAATAAATCGCTTTCAAAGGTGCTTGATCACTAGCACCCTGAAATAACTGAGACTTTCACGATTGAAGCCGCATACTATAGTTTGCATCGAACTTGTTCTTCACTTCACTGCAAACATTACTTTTGTTTCGTAACTCGGCCGTAATCAATAAAGATTGATTCACAAAGCTTATGCAACGTTTCTTTCATGCAGCAAAAATAAAGATTAGAGTGGAGTAAAAATTTCGGCAATCGCAAATTTTTTGCAACTCCAACGTTTTGAAACAAAATGTTTCCATCAGACTGGAATGTTTTACCAATAAAAGTAATCGAAAGTGAAAGGTAACGGCGATCATCATCAAAGCTAACGTATAGATGCCTTGAGGAATGTGAAAATGTCGATTGTCTAACGTGTACGTTTCATTTCTTTTTGTACGTCTCGCCAGCTTCGCTAGCCACAGAGCGAGCACGCAATCCAAGGCAGATGTTTAATTTCGTGAGACGAAATTCTTCGTAGCAACACAACCATGCCACTTATCAATCGCAAAAGAAAACATGTGTCATTTTGTGGCCGGCCAAGAAATCCACGTCAGTTTCGGGAAATGACCTTGAATGCTTACTGACCTTCTCCTTGTTAAATTTGATTGCTGCACAACACCGGAAAATTTTACTCTGAGCTGTTGTTTTTTTTTGTGAGCATGAATAATTTAAGACTGAGTTACCAGAGTTCTAAATAAATTACAAACTTTGTGAATTATTAGAATAAGTATAAAATTTTGTCAAAATAAGAACAAAGTACACATTTAATTCAAATAGCTTCTGAAAGGGCTCTGCGATATGCTCAGAAGCGCTCTGCTTTTGCCCCAAAAATGCTAATGTTAAGCAGATAAAATAGATCTTCTGGCGATATTTATTATTAGCCGACGTTTCGCCCACCTATTCAAGTGGGCTAATTTATCTGCTTGATTTGAAACCTGGTGGCAAACGCTACGAAATAACAACATGAATAGCAAAAAGAAATGCTAATGTTTTTCACTTTTGAATTTGAAATGCTGCAAGTGCGCGAGAATTCCACCGCGCAAATGGTCTGGCACTGTGCATTTGCGCACCTCAGAGGAAACATTGCCGCGCAGTGTAACGACGTCGGTCAGAAATCCAACCAATGGCGCGTTTTGTTTTGTTTCACGTGCCTCGTGACGTTGATTGCAGAGTATCAAGCACATTGGCAAGCCTTTTTTGCCCTCGAGTCTCTTGCGGCTGTGCGCAAGCAGGCTGCGTGACTGGTTTTGAGAGGGCAAACGATGGAGTGACGGCAATGCCGTTTCGCGACGAACGCATGCGATCTTGCATTTATTTTTTTCCTTGCGTGCGACCGGCGAGATTTGCACGCCAAGGATGCATGGTATGCTGAGCGACGCGTCAGCTGATCCCAACGCAATGTGATTTACGACGTTTATGCCTCAAAACAGTCAAATCTTCATAAGACCCTTGGTTTCACCTCAACTTGCACAGCGTGTGGCATGGCGCAATCCAGGCCTAACTGACGTACATAGCGGTTTCGAAGTTTAAAGCTGAAATTCTTAATCAATAGGCGGTAAGTTTTCACCGAACCAAGAGAACACCTATGACATTCAAGGCAAAAAGGAAGTAAATATTTACATCCAGACGCTTCTCTCCCCCTTCAACATTTTGCAAGTCACGTTTCCGTTAGTGTTTCGATGCATATTTTTGTAATGATAACATTAAACCAGGAACAAACATCAAACTTGTCAGTTTGAGTAAACTTGATTGAGCTGTAATGCTACCAATCTTTTTGCTACTTTTAAAATCTGGTTGTAAATTAAAAATTCTCTCTGCTGGCTTCAGTCGTCTTTGTCCATTGAAAATTAAGTTCTCTATACTTCTAAGGAAACGGTTGGGAAATTAGGTTGCGGACTTCCAAAATTTTTTTTGCCATTTTGTACATTGTCTACAGTCTACATCTATACCATCGTCAACCTATTAACTTAGAAGCAAGTTCTTGTGAGCAGTTTTCCACCAAACGTGAGAATAACGAAAAGGACTTACTACGTTTCTTCAATATTCTATTTCGCGTGGATACAAAGAATAATTTTTGGGAATTGCTGGCCTTCACTATCTGTTTCACAGAAAAGATTAATTGTTTCCATGAACTCAGTTTTAACCACGAGGCGGACTAAAATTTTCAGATATCATGAAATAAATGTGACAAGAAACTGGAAAAGATGTTGAAAGAGTTTAAGATACTTTCCTAAAAAATTTCTCAAGGTAGTACTTTTGTATAAACTAGAACTTTTGTTTATAGAACAAAGAACATTGACTGTCATTCGCTAAAATGAGCAGCTTGGGAAGTAACAGTTCCGCTGATTTGAAACCAACAAAATAGTTAAAACATAATTTTGATATCCTACAAAACGTAACTCAAACGAACTGTTGCAAATCGGGAAATCAGCTTAAAATGAGTTTTGGTTAAAACGCTGGTATTTTGCTGCTTCATGAAAAACTCTTTCCAGTATTTGGTAAAATGAAGATTATACAGATCAAAAAAGTTTTTCAAAGAGTTCTGAATGCTGGAACGTCGTTATTCAATAGTTAGTCATTCTGAAACGCTCAGCCGGTGATATCTACGTACCCACATACCAGCCGAAATTACAGTACTAACTTTGCCCCAAAAAGTTACGTACCAGCCAGAAGTATTAACGTAGCTCCAAACGCTAGTTTCGTCACTGTGGATAGACATTAATAATTGATTAATCGAGCCCAGCTTTAAAGTCTTGCCATTGTCCGGGTCTGTGTCGATGGTAAAGACCTGTACAGGCGCAATGTTGACGACACAGGTTCACAATAAATAACTAAGAGCTTTTTCCAACTCATCTTTTGTCGATAAACTTCGCGTAAACTTGGTAATATTTAAACCCGGTTGGTTTGCAGTGTTTGACGGCGCAACTTGCAAAGGGAAGAAGTGAGGATGTTGGGTAAGGCGTTGCAAAGTAACACTCGCCCCGTATGTCCTGAGCGCTTCCAGCATCCGGAAAAGAGACGCGGCAATTTGAAGGGCGTCCTTAACAGCGTCAAGCATACAATAGTGCGTCATAGTTGCGTATTTTTAGGATATTGACAAAACGTATCCGTGTAGATTGGACGATTTCCCAAATATCATCCAGTGTCTGCGACTAGCATTCCATTGTTGCGTGACTAGCAGCTGCGGAGACGTGACCAGTCAGTCTGAAAAGGATTCGCTATTCTTTTGCTGGGATCCTACCCTTTGTAAAGCTTTGGCCCCAAGAATGAGGGTAATTACAATATGCATCGTTTATGTATCTAGCTTTGCAAAACAAGAAAATTTGAAAACATTTATACATAAACCTAGCTGAGTTCATCGTGCTCCGTTAACTACACAATGGGTAAGAAAGCACACAACTATCTGCAGTGGCTTCAGTGTTGTACGTTTTTCGAAAATTTCGGCCAAGAATGCCGAAATACTCAATTTCGTTACCGGGATAATGCGCTTGTTGGATACTGTAACTTAACCGAAGGATAAACGTTTCAAGTTTTTTTTGCCTGGTATTTTCGCCTAAAGGTTCGATGGCAATTTGTTGATCTTTAATATTTGCAGAGAAAATGTAGTAACATCAGCAATTTTTAAATCAATATAAATGGAATCAAAAACAAGGAAAACCAATCTTCTTTCAATTAATTCGCAAAAAGTAGAAGCGGAAGTCTTTTTGGAAAATCTGACGGCGGAGCCAATCAAAATTCAATTCATATGTTTCACAGTTATTCTCATCTTTGAAATGTTAGTTTGCTGTATGCAATGTTGGCATCTCTGAATGGCTCGATTGCTTGTGCCAGCGAACGAGAACATCCTCTAACTGGCTTAACTGTCTCACTGAGCTTGTTTCGCTATTTCTTCTCCATCGGCAGATGAAGTGCCATTGCACTGAATGTTGCGCTTGGCTTAATGTTGGCGCAAGCAAGCACGCAAATTTGTACGTACGCCATTATGTATGCCTGCGTCAAGTGATTAAATCAAGAGTAGATTTACTGAGAATGTTTCGTAACTGTAAGTTCAAACTTGAGATTGATACTGCTGGGTGAGTGTTTCGACCTTGCCTCTGCTTTGCCCGGATGCAGGGTCCATCTCGGTTTGTTTGCTTTGCTGAAGAAGCGTTGCTGTCCAACATCGGCCGAGACCGTGAGAGTGACTTCTCGTGACACGCAATGGAAAATTTGCCAAATGATATTTAACTATTATTGTCTCCACGATGCGTCGCCTTCGACCGTTGTTCCACGTTGAGCAGATGCCAGTTTTCTCGCAGCTCACACCCTGATGCCGAGCAAACAAGTGCTCCGTGTCGCTGCTTTCTGCGGCACAGCCAGTGATAACAGTTCGAAATAGTTCTGAAACAACTTCATTGCCGTAAACTGGTTCGAAAAGTACCTCTTTGCTGTAGTTGATGGGTTCAGCGGCGTTCAAGCATCACGCAGTTTGAACTCCGCAGTCGTCTTGTGGGCGTAAACACTGTTCGAAACTATCGTTTTTATCAGGTCAGCGAAATTAAGTTGCTTTCTGTCATGAGGCGTGTAATCGCCAAACTGATGGCTTGCTTGTTCAGTTGTCAACAGGCGTGCTTTTAAACCAGTAAAGCCTCTCAAAGCCACATTCTTAACTTTAGGTTTGCGACAAAGTTCCGCCACAGCCTATAATAAAGCAGATTCGATATCTTAAAAAGTCTTGAATGTAAACCTGATCCTAACCTGCTGAATGAAAAAGGAACGTCAACACGTTTTAGAAAAAACATAACAAGTTCGATTTTTGGTGCTTTTTAGAACTAAGCCTCAGACAACTTAGCGACAAGCTCAGAAGCGCTGGCAGTAAAAAGTTAGCTTGTTTATTCAATTCATTCTAAATTAAGTTATGCAAACTGTCTTTACCTTTTGTAAATAGCTCTCTAAACTTCGCTTCTTGAAGCATATGGGCTTTTACTGCGAACATCTCTTCTTACCCACATGACGCTATATGCGCGCCTTCCTTCCCTAAGAGGGAAACGATAAACTATAAATAAACTTCATTCCTTTCAAAGAGGAGGATGAAACTCAAAACACATTTCGTTACGAGAAATTGGATGCCAACAGCCGTAAAGCTCCCAGAGTTTTTTCAGCGGTGAATATATTGATGACTTACAAGCAGTGTGTTGCAAGCAATTAGCTGAAATCAACTGCGTAAAAAGAGATTTCTTCGGTCTCAAGGTATTGAATCCTCCAACATGGTACATTGATATCGTTGTTTGATGCTTGGTTCCAGAAACCTGCTGCAGCTTACAGTATTTTCCGGAACTGTGAATGGCTTTTTTTTCTTTTTTCCTGCTAGTCCTTGTATCGAGCCAGACGCAAACACGCACGAAATGCACTTTTAACTCAAAACTGATGTTTTTTTGTGAAAAAATGTTCTTCGGTGAGAGTCGTCCCAACAGGGCTATATCGTCAAGATGTTGTTATCAAAGAATAAAGAAAAAGTGTCAAACCCGGACAAGGTTATTGACAGATTTTCGTAATCCTGATTAGCGTGCTTTGGAATGGAATTGCTTTTGATATCGCAGTTAAAACAGATAAAGAAAAAAATGTTATTTCAATGACGATGGAGTTACCATCTCTGGACGTTGTTAACTGTTCCTTTCTGAAATGTGACGCAGCTGTAAAGACATATAGAAGAACGCTGGCATGTTGCAGTAGCTGGAATGTTGAACCAGTCCCGTCGCCAAAGGGGGCTTTGGTGGGCTTAGCCCTCCAAACAAAGCTTCAAGCCCCCCCAAACTAAAATATGAAACATTTTATATCAATGGAATTTTTGTTAAATTTGTCATGCCCCCCTGCACACTCATCAAGGCCCCCCGCACAAACGTAAAGCCCTCCTATTGACGACTCTCTGGCGACGGTTCTGTGTTAAACCCTAAATATGTGGAAGTATGATTTAACGAATAATAGACGAATTTATGAATGCTTATAGGATAGACAGAAACGTATGTGTTTTTTCTTCATTGTATCATAGTTATATCCCATTCTTTTGGTTGATTAAACTTAAAACTTTCAGTTGGTTAGACTCAAAACGTTCAATTGATTAAACTCAAAACATTCAGTTGATTAAGCTCAAAACTCAAGACACTTTATTTGAACCTTTTTGCATCATAATTATTGCCTTGATCCGCAAAAAACAACAGTTATATGAATCAGGAAAATTGTTATTGGCAATAAACTGATTTCGGTTTTGCAAACTGTTCGGCATTTTCTTAAAACACTGTGACATTTGGGATTGAGCGATCCAACATTAGAAAATATGATGCACATGCGTGGGAAAGGAGTGGCAGGGTTGATTGCCATCTCACTTTGTCTTGGAGCGGGCCTCTTCAGCGTTCACGTCATCGGCCCTGGTGAGGTTTCCCCCACGTTTTGCATACAGTGACCCAGGCTTCGTCATAAGATCTAAAGGGCCGCAACAAAAATAATCTATTTGTTTTCATTGAAATCACGCATCGAACTGAAATATCAACTAGCGCTTATTTTCTCGCTATTTTAATGTACTTTTGGACAACAACATCAAATCAACTTTAATAAATACCGTTTCAGGCAGTGACACAAGATTGCAAGGGCAACTTTTTCCCAATTTTCGCTGCTCGTAACGTCTTTATTGCTGTCTTGTGAAACGGGCTGCTCGCAATTAATGCAATCAGAGTTCACACCCTTGTCTCAGCATGAGCTTGAGACAGTCATTGGTCCCAGCAATTTGCTGCCACTTCATTTAGCTGAAAGGGAAGCAGCATACAACCTCCCTTCTAGCTTCTCTCAGACACAGCAATGTTGTCATCTCCAACACGGGAAAAAGTTTCTGCATAAAAACCCTTTAAAGATCGCTTGTGTTGCTTATCCTGCACTAACGCGTTAGTTTGATCTTGCTGCTGAAAGAGCGCGAAACAACAAAAAATTCGCTGAGAAGTGTCCAGTTTTTGTGCAGCAAATAGATCAGTATTACAGCACACATGTCACTTGCCATTTTGCTCTGCGGTCAAGTCATGCAAATGAAGATGCATTGTAATGTGAAAATGTCAACAGCGATTGAAATCGACCCAATCGCTTCATGCTTTTTCTGCAGGGGTTTTTCGATTATCCTCACCAAACAACATGTGTTTTCAAACACTCCATCCTTCCAGGCCTTTTAGATGTTTTTCATAGATCATCGAAACAAACACCGTGTCCAGAAAGTATGCATACGCCGACGATCTGGCAATTATTCATGCTGATGGAGACTGGCAAGCAGTGGAAGGAGTGCTCAGCAAAGACATGGCAACCGCAAGTGAATTTCTCCAGACCTGGAAGTTAAAGCTCAGCACTACGAAAGTGGTGTCGGCAGTCTTTCATCTCAACAACAAGGAGGCTAAACGTGAGCTGAAAGTCAACTACAACAGCGAAACTGCCCTTCTGCTCCGAGCCCAAATACCTCGGAGTAACGATGAACAAGACGATCACGTTTCGTGGACACCTAGAGTTACTTCGTAAAAAGCTTACATCACTCGTTGTAATTTTGAGGCGGCTTGCTGGCTGGGACTGAGGTGCTGGGGCAAAAACGCTGCGAACAGTCATCTTATAGTCCTGGTCCATGCAATAGCAGAGTACTGCTCTCCTACCTGGTGCCGTAGTGCTCACACTTGCCTAATTGACCCCGCCATCAACTACGCCTTGCGAACTGTGACTGGATGCCTGCGTCCTACATCAGCAGACAATATTCCTATCCTCACGGGCATCCAACCTGCTGAGCTTCGTCGCAAAGGAGCCACACTGTCTCCAGCACGCCTTGCCATGGAGCCTTGACATCTGCTCCACTCAGCGCACACATGGCATCTCAAATCGAGGCACCCATTTGTACCCGCCGCAGAATACTGTAACTCATCAGTTCCTGTGACAACAGAAGTGCAGCGTTCTGGGCGAATCACCGATGGAATGCGGAGTGGTTGGACAACACTACGACACTCCGCGCCCCGACAATGGCACGCACCCCCCTGGAATGGTCCTGCCAAGAACAGCGTGGGTCCGTCTTATTCGCCTCCGCACCGGTGTCGGACGTTTCCGCTCCTGCATACGCAAATGGGCTAGGCCACGGTTCCTTATGCGACTTGGGAGTGTGGCGCAGAGGAACAGACCGTTGACCATGTTATTCGGGACTGTCGTATCCATTGACTCACCATGGACTGCACGGCCTGACGGTTCTGGATGATGAGACAAGCGAATGACTGCTCAACACCTGCCCCGAGATCTAGTGCGGTCTAGCAGTGGATTGAAATAACTAGCTCGTACGATGAAAAAGAAGAATCGAACTTGTAGAGAAACCTAACTACACTCATTTAGTATTTTAGCTCAAGATACACTTCTGGCGTAAACTAGAAGATTTCAAAGCAAATGATGTCGTTTATTCTTAAGTCAATAGTGTTTTTTATACGATCGCAATCAGCTGGCATTTAGTTATTAGACCCCCAGAAAATAGGCAAAATAAAGGCTATTTAGGCAGAAAAATAAGCTCAGAAAAACTTATTAAGTGAATAATGATGTACGGAAAGACAAATATCCTTCAGGTTAGGCGTCAATAAAACTGCTGCACATCTATTTATAGTTAAATTGCAAAAGTATGGCATTACAAGCAGCAGGGATGACCATGTNATCGTTATGAAAACGATTTCAATGCTCTCTGCATTGATTCTAACAAAAAATTCTAATAGAGACTTGTAGTTAGGTTTAAGTATTCGTTCAACTGTCTGATGTCGATTAAACGTGGATTTTCGCGTAAAGCATGAAAATAAGTCCAAAGACCTTGGCGTAGCGCGCTGATGATAAAGAATCGTCTCAGCTTTGCCAAAGCTCGCCGTAGCTAGACATCCGAGGGTTGGTGCAAGTTGCTGCTTTCCGACGAATCTTCCGAGCAACAGTTTTCTGTCCGCATGCAACATGTTTAACGGCCTTGTGTAAAACAATACCACGAGAACTACACTGTTCCAACAGCGAAACACAACCTAAGTCAGATGGTTTAGGGGTCTGTGTGAGATACTCGTATTACAGATGTTAACTTTTGGCCCCTGGAACGACCACGAATTAAGCAAGACATGTCAAAATTTTAAATGAAAAGCTACAGCTGCGTATGTCTGTTCATCAATGCAGCATTTGCATGCATGCTGGGGTCTCTTGTCACAGAAGAAGCTTGTACAGAATTTCATGGGGGAGAAAAATATTCAACTGTTGGACTTGTCCGGAAATCGACCAGATTTAAATCCCATTAAAATTTGTGGATGCTGTTAAGGAAAATGTGTCAGGAAAACAGACAAGTCGAAAATCACTTGTGGCAGATATGAAAGATTAATAGACTAAAAGAATCTCTTACGAATACTGCAAGAAACTTGTGGATATATTCCTCAATGAATTGAAGCGCTGTTGAGGAGGACATGGACGTTACACATAAATACTATCTTGCAAAACTGTTTTATTTGTTTGTTTATGTTTTATTCTTTCGTGTTTCGTAGAAATATCGTTGTTTAATTCAAACAAATAAAGTAAAAGATGAGTGAAATTGCAAAAATACGTAATTTACGTGAGTGATCTTGAGCGTTTGCACAGCACTGGACTTATCCACAGTGGCAAAGCAAAGGTTGGCCCTGGGGACTCCCAGGGGCACCACCTGGGTGACGGCACGTTGTTGATTTGAAATTCATTACAGTAGTTCTAACTCTTTTTATTTTTTATGCTTAGAAGCCCTAGACTGGTAGCCTAAAAAGCTAAGAAATGTTATTGTGGAGTGAGCAAATTGAAATAAAGTTTAGTCAAAAGTCTGAGTCAAATCCAGTGTGCTAAAGTGCCCCTGTGTTTGGCTTGATTTCAGTTCTTAACACGAAATATAATCTTACCTCCCTTTAAATTGTTGTAAGCAAATTCGAGGGGTTGGAAAGAGTGGCACTTTTACGGTCGACCCCGGGTGACACTTAACATTGCTATGCCAACTGCTTACACTGACAAAACGTTGTTTTGAAATCAACAGCGAAATACGACTGTTGTGCGAAACTGATTCAGTACAAACATCATGACCGCAAACCCCAGTGCCTAAGTCTAGGAGTTTTTTTGTGAATTACAAAAACGCTGGTCGATGACGAAAGAAATGATTGGTGTTTGACAGAAAATGAAACGTGGTATCTCATAAAGTTATTTTAGGAATAAAATAGGTTAGGCAAAAGTCACAGATTCAAAAGAACACATGAGAGGTTTTTCGGAAGCAGCTTCTTTCAGCAATAGAACAATTCACAGTGATCAATCAATTTTGCATTCTTTAAATTTAATTAAGGTTAAAAATCATTTAGTGCAAATTGTTTATCGTGTTTTAATTTGAAACATGTTTTTCTTTTTTATTAAGATTAGTGTTAATTTGCAAAACTTATGTTGCCTAAAACTAACTCCAACCAATATGCTAAAAGGGTCTTTCATTGCCTGTTCAAAAACCGGTTTGTCGACAGGAATCAATAGGGATGATGTATTTCCTAGAAATAATTTTTTATCTCATATCATTTGAATGCTTCTTGGAATTGGCATCGGCAGGGACACAAAGGTACCAGCTGTGTTTGTCCGATATCTTGCACTTCACATTTTCAGATCTGTTACTGTCTGTGGCTTTATTCGTCGGCTGCCGCTTGGCAAGAGCGCCTGCGGTTTCTGTTACCTTCAGTTCCTTAAAGCAGGTAATGGAAATGCTTGCCGCAGACCGCAATGCCACAATTTTGCAAGGTTACGCCTGTTGCGGCAGCCCTGAGCCAACCAAAGTGAGAGCCGAAAACCAAAGTGAGAGCCCTCTTATCTCACACGCATAACATTCCATTCACAGTCATTCAATGAAAAAGAACGTTTGTTTTGCACCGCGGTGGTGGTCTTGAAAAACGTCATAATTTGCCAACTTTAATTGTCCGGGTCGCACTGACTCAACATATTGAGAACAGAAACAACCATAGGTGATCGTATCACGCATCCACACCAGAGAAAGGAGTGCCTTATAATTTAGAACAAGCAATTGGCATTCCTGGAAATACTCAACACAGTTATTTGACGTCACTCACTAACAGAACGATGCTGCTATCGATTACCATTCGCTTGAATTAGTTTTAATTATTATTTTAAGAGCAAGCAGCAATAGTTTAGCATTTGCTGAAACATCGGGTGCTACTACAAGCTTTAAATTAAATTGTAGGACAGTATTTGAGTCAGAATTAAGTTTGATGTGAAGGGCATTTTTCAGAAGCCTACTTGACATTTGCACTCAAGCACGAATTTGAGTTTGACTTTTGAAACCTGATTCAATTCTGACGAAATTCAAAACTGTAGGCTTACTCCAAAATGATATTCTGCGGTGTTCCTAATTCGAAGCTGAGAAAAAAACAAGTCAAACATGTGCTCAAGGCGCATTCTGGAATACAGCCCGTACACTTTCTACCAGAGTTGCGGAGCCGGAGTTGGTGTGGCAAGGAGTCGGAGTTTTTTGGGTGGAGTCGGAATCGGATTCCTAAGATCATTAGGAGTCGGAGTTTGGAGTAGGATGTGTTTATCCGACTCCGGAAGTCCAGATAAATCGTTTTATACATTGCACTCCTAGGTTAGGAATCCGAACTCGTGCCTGTTAAAATAGTACAGTTTCTTTTTAAATCTTTATGAAAACTGAAAATTATATGTATTATGTACCGCGATTCCCATTGATTGCCAGTTGCTACAAAATTGTTGAAAGCCAAAATTCATTCATGTTATGCTAAGGAGTCGAAGTCGGGAGTCGGAAATTTTGGAAAGGCCGGAGTCGGAAATTTTGGAAAGGTCGGAGTTGGAGCCACTTACCTCCGACTCCGCAACCATGCTTTCTACGAATCAACCCAAAAGCCCCAAATCACCTTACATTGCAAATCCGAACAACTCCACATACACCATCACCTAAGGTAGAATTTTCATCTTCTTGTAGTATTAAAGCCAATACACACGTTAAAAACACCACTTTGCAGGGCTGTGGAGTCGGAAGACCCAACATCCAACTCCGGACCGACTCCGTCTCCGGATTGACCTCGCTTCAGCTGTATTAGTTACTTAAAGTGATAATTCTTTTCAGATGAGTTCATAAGCTCTAGTTATATTTCCAAGAATACGGAAACTTGTTTTGAAACGATGTAGATGCTCGTTCATCTCTCACTTTTGCGAAATATAATCAAGCAGGCATTAGTCTCAGTTATTTTTACAGAAAAGAAAAAACCCGTCTAAAATAGCCACAGTTCAAATTATTAGAGAACGCTGATAATTGATTAAAGCAGATACCTTGTAAACGATATCAATAAACAAGTAACATTGAAAAATGTGTGTATCCTACCTGTGTGCATGCGCACATGTTGCGCAGAGCGATCGAAAAACTCGCTCGGGGTTTCATAATCCACCTCAGATGACTTCCTCGACACAACTTTTTTGCGGTCGAACGCTGCCAAGCTTCAGTAAGGAACATGCATCGCTATCTTTTTCCGTAAATGCCCAACTGTACATGCTACAAATAAGCTGTTACGCAGGTCGAAATCCACGAACTACCATGAAAGAAAGCAAAACAAATTAGTTAGATTTTTAGCACACTTGGGAGCATTCACTTTACTTTTCGTTATGTAAACACATCATGTTACTCTGCCTTCAGTCAGGTACAATACATTTGCAAGGCTTAGGATCAGCAAAGATAGATTTTTTAATACAACAAAGTTGTCACGTTTGTCAGTGCCACAGTAAGCACTGATTCTGCTTTCACAATTTTTTTCGAAATCATCGTTATTACGCGTTGACACTCAAAATGTTTATTGTCAGTGGCAACAGCAAAGTGTTGAAAAGCACTTGACTCGGAATTTTTTCGACATGATGCAAAAATCGCTTAAGAATTTAAATCGCAAGACCTGTGTGAAGTGGCTTTGTTTGCTACTGTACATAGAAAACTAAGGGAAGTAATTGTGCTGTCTTCAATTAATTGGATGGATCAAAGCGTTGCAAAGTACGAGAAGCATGACCAGAAACCAAAGGTTGGGATTATCGCTAGCGATCAAACAGTTACCGTGTTTCGCTCATGCTGCACAATAACTTGATTTGATCGAAATAGGTCACACTCACACAGGTAAGAGCACGGCAACCTAGCAGCATGGCGAAATCCTATAGCGTTTACAGGGGGGTAACAAGTTCGAATTTGAGGTCTTTCGGAAGCAATGGTACAGTATTGAAGGAAGCACTTGTGACATCGGCGTGCCCCACAGTCATTCGGCGCCCCGTAGTGATTTTGCGCCCCCATGGTGATTCGGCGCCCTGGGAATCGTGCCCCCTTGCTCCCCCTCTTTACGTCCAGAGCGTCTGTTCTACTGGGTATTAAGGTAACAGTGCGTTTTTATTTTGAGTTGCCGCTCACTTGTTTCAATCGAATCCAGTGCTCTCACTTTTAGNGATTTTGTCGCTAGATTGGAACNTTTGAGTCCTTTTAGGGATTTAGGGATTTTCGGAAAAGTATGAAAATGANTTAAATGAACTATTTCAGTTTATTTTGCAAATGATATTTGGTTCTATTTTTGACTTTTATCATTCGCACTCCGATTTTATNCTGCACCACCACAGANTTAGGGATTTTAGGGATTTTTTGGTACTGTTCTAGAGATTTTTGGAGTTGCATTTGTGAGAGCCCTGATCGAATCACACTGTGCAGTGCCGAGTGTGGACAAGTCAATCATCACCAGCATGTGTGTGCGGAGCAAAATCCTTGTGAAAAAAACTTAAATCAACTGCAGGTATGAAACTTGGTGCGCTGCAGCCGTTCAAAATAGTGACGATCCTGTTTTCTTGAAATGCAAAGCCGCTTAAATTGCCAAGTGTGAAGCTTACGCACGTTTGTGGCACAGACAGTCACAATCGACAAGCAAAAGGTCAGCCCGGAGTCGGAGTCGTTAAAAATTTCTCCCACTCCGACTCCTCAGTTTGAAATCCTTCTGACTCCACAGCCCTGCCACCTACCAATGAAGTGCAGTACAAAGGGACTGTAGCTTACTGATTACAGAAAAAATCTTGCGCAAACAGGCGAGACGCCAAGTCGATTTCATTCTTATTTTTTCACTTTACTTTTCCGCAGTTTAGTATAAAAATACATACCAAATGTAATCACTGCAAGTAAGCCTTATTAGCAGTTTAAATAGAATGTATCACATCACCGTGCATTGTAAAGTGCCTGAGCCTACAATATAAGTTACGCTGCCTCTCACCAGCACTGGCATGAACAAAGTGATTCTGCTGCCTATCACATACCAATGCACTTGCCAGCCCGTCGCTGCGGAAACCACGGCTCCAGCTCACAGTTCCAGGTTGGTTGTGCTTGACTGACAGGCCACAACCCTTTCAACACTTTGCCATCGCGACACCGGCACTGCAAGCGGTCCAAGCACTCAAGCTCACAGCTCCAGACTTTTGTCATTTGCAGTGCTTCTCATACAAAACCAGATAGAGGTCTAATATTTAGCTTTGTGCAAAACGCTTTGGGAAAAGGGGACACATTCGCAACACTTCTTGTTAATTCAAATTTAAATATCAAAGTAAAATAACAAACTGGCCTAAAAACGAAATTTACCGTGAAAATAGAGAGTACTGCAGTTCACCAGTGCAAACGGGCCTCAATTTGAAGCCCGAATCCGGCCCGAGCCCGAAACCACAAGTCCGAATCCAGCCCGAGCCAGGTATTGTTCTGAAGCCCGATTTAAGCCCGAAAGCCAAATTTACCGAGTGAGTCAAGATATGCGCAAGTGCGGGGCATCAAAACGTAGTGAACAGGTATAATTGCAGGTACACAGTTCATCACACCCAAAATAACTTGTTAGTCGAGGGTAATGCTGCGGTTAGTTAAGGATAATACTGCGGAATTTAAAGCTTCTCAAGAAAAACAGAAACTGTCACGAAACTATTCATGATGGCGCTATAGGCATAAAAGAAACTATCTTGGGTAGCGCTACAGGCATGAAAAGCTGGTTTGCAGCCCATAGTTTCTTAAAACAAGCTGAGAATCGCGAATGTGATTGATTTGTTCGACGCAATGCCATCGCGTGCTAATTTTCTCACCCCTGCCGCCTTCGCAAAAAGAGTGTGGGACTAATCTGAGCAGAGAACAAAAGAAAGCAGCTGTGTTTGCAAATAGAATAGCTGAAGAAAAATCACAGTCACTTCACTCGCAGAAGTCACTGCAGCGAGCACAACAAATGTACGTCACGAAAGAAAAAATCGTTACTCTGAATGTTACAAAAGAGTTTTGTGTGCAGGCCCTAAATCGGCCCCAACCATTTCGACAAACCTAAGCCCGAACTCGGACGGACCCGAAAAGCCCGGCCCGACTTACAACTACTGCCTATAGCCTACGAGCCGCCACTGGTCACGAACTCAGCAGCGTAATATGTGACGTAATCACCTCGTCACATACACCCATTCATTGCCCAGTCAGGCAGTTTGATGCAGCCCGACAGGTATAGGATCCAAATAAACACATACCTTCAAACACACAGAACTGTTTTATTTGAAGGTATGTTCTATAAAAATTTGAAATTGAAACAACCTTGAGCGTTTTTCATATGCAGGAATAGAGGTGGCGCATTTCATTTACAAAATCCACTCTTCTGCGAAACCTACAGTAAAACTAATTTATGTCATTTTGATTGTTTCACATGAAGGCTCACAGAAGTCTTCTACAAAAATCTGGCCACGACTGCAGAGACTGGTTCATCTGCTCCATGTGGTCACTGCGCAATGTGTAGAAATTTTGGTCGCCACAGAACATTGATGGTAAACTATACTGAAGTTTTAGAAACACCAGTAAAACTGTTCAACTTAACATTTTTACAAATACCATGATTTGACACAAAAACCACCCATTTCGCAATGTTTTAAAGTTACCTTTGTAAGAACAATCCAAAGCTAGCTATCTCGAGAAGTGTGGAGATAAATGGTTTCACAAAATCGACGTGGAAATTAATATGAAAAAAACGATTTTGCCCTTTACCAAGTAGTTGCGTTTTTGGTCATTGCCTTTTTTCCTGATACGTCATTTCTCGCTCTGCGTTGCGACTTTGGCCTTTTCTTTTCTAATTGCTGCAGGGATGTAACCTGCTTTCCGATTCCTGACGCTGATATCGTGCTGCACTTCATCTCTAGTGATATCTTGGTATTTTGCAGTGTGCAGTGAGGTCAACGTTTTGAACACTGCGTGATAGCATGCTGACTCGTAACTCTTTGGTTTTTCAATGAAGTACTATTTCAATTCATTGACTTACTATTTTAATTCATTCCCTTGCAGATTTTACGCGTTTACTTTTTTATTCTGTGGATCTGAAGATGCTCATTTGAGTGAAATTAATATTCCTGTTTTAAAAACCGTGGCCAGATTTTTGTGGAAGACTTCTGTGAGCCTTCATGTGTAACATTTTGATATGGAACAATTATCGCTACAGCAGGTACGATCGACCCTTTCTGCTGGTCAGGCAGATTCTGAAAGAACTCAGTTCAATACTAGAGTAAGAAAACATTTCTATTGTTTACTTCAAATATATTGAATTCACGAGAATTTTCCAAGACAGTCAGAAATTTTTTTCTGTGTGGATTTGCTGCGTCTTTGTGCTTGCAATGGCTGTGTGAGCCTCTTGAACTTCATCAAAACAAGTTCTTTGTCTCAATCATTTTTAACGTAGTGTTGACAAACAGCTAGGGCAGAACAGGTTATTGTGCATGAAAATCTTGTTTTTTTGTGTGAAATCCTACTGTATAAAGAGCTCACTAAGACATGAAATAAACAGTAAGCACGTCTGTTCAAACTATGTAACTTTAACTACAGGCTGCTTTTCGACTGGGCCAGTGTAGCTCTTGTGAAAAATTAATCGCTCCTATTGGGTCTTTGTGTCTCATCGTATGTAAATCCCGAGGCAGAATTCTGGAAGCGAGTATTCATGTAACGAGGAAGTAGATCTTTTCACTAACTGTTGCATTTTAGTAGGTGACTCTTACATTTAAAATATTGGTATAAGTTACGCACATATTTGCGAGAGACGGAGACCGGGGGCAACCGCTCCCTACCATTGCAAAAAATCCCCGGGCCTAAAATCTGCAAGCAATGCTTACGGGTGAAACGTTGAAAGGCTATGTGAGAGAAAACATAGAAACTCAAGACAGAGGCGTAACAAGAGGGGCACAATTCCCCGGTCGCCGAATCACTATTGGGGCGCCGAATGACTGCGGGGGACGCCAAAAGTCCCAATAATTTCACAAATGCTTTCTTCCATGCAGTACATTTGCTTCCCAAAGACCTCAGGTTCAAACTTGTTTCTTGCCCCGGGCGTCATCTGTCCTCGTTACGTCTCTGGCTCAACACTAAAATAAATAAATATACGTCGTTCCCCAATAACAAAGAATTGATAGAAAAGTATGGGTGAAAACTTTAAGAAACGCAATCATTCGCACGCATTCCATCAAATCACTGTTTGAGTCATAAAGCGTGTTTCCGTTAAGTCACTGTTACTCTGTTGCGTTGCTCCATAATTGGCGTCAAGTAGTTTTGAAATTGCATGGAAAAAAATTATTTGGAAAAGACGGTATTTTTCAGCTAGTAATTGCCATAAATTTTCAATCTTTAGTTTGTTTGCTCTCTTTGCTCTTACTTTAGCCTTTCAGTGTTTCATCCGTGAGCACTGCTTGCAGATTTTTCGTCCGTGAGCACTGCTTGCAGATTTTTGGAGTGAAGATGTGTAGTGTGACGTGAAATCGATTTCCTATAAAAATTGTGCTCAATAGATTCGCTTGTTTTGTGGAGACTAGCTAGTTAAAGACAGAATAAGAGTAGAACCAAGGAAAACAGACATAGTGCAGCGACGAAATGGCGATGTATGACCCTGGTGAAGGCAAGAAACAAGCGATGGAAAGTTGTGCCCGCCTTACTGGATGATCAGCCAAGAGACGAAGAAAATAGAAAGTAACTGAATGAAAGGTGAAAAATATTTTATAAAATGTGGATACGCTGGATGCAACAGAAAGAAAGCAAACTCTGTGTAAACGCGAATATAGCGACGTAAAGTGAAGTTTAATGATTCATATCTGGCATGAGGCAAATTTTATTGTTTCCCCATGAGGACAAAATAAGTCGGAAGCGTTTAGCTTATTCTTCAGCTTTTCAGAGTGACCAAATGAAATCGATTCTTTCTGACACACCTTGCGTATGACGTTTCCCATCGCTACGGCTCAACGTAAAACGCTTTTCCGCTACTCACGCACGTTGCGCAGAGACGCACGCTATGACGTCACACGTCACACCGCACGCCATATATCCTGACTTGTCTTTAGAAGGATCTTGAAAGGGGAAAAGTCGCAGTTTTCAACGTTTTTGACAACAATGTGCGAGTGGTGGGCGTTGGCCTGCCGCAAGTCTTAAAGATGTTGAACTCAAGAAGTAGCAGTAAAGATTTGGCAAATATTTTTCCTGGCGAATAACTGTAGGTTTATATTTATTTTTGTCTTTTTAACCTGATGTCTACCAATCTTCAACCTTTTTCGCAAACAAGTTGCTTTTTAGCATGTCATTCTTCAAGCTCTTTTCATAAAATCTTTTCGCTTATTTTCCTATTGCTTTCATTTACTGTCGAAATAAAATGCATTCCCGACCTTTGCAGAAACAAAGTGGATGCATGGTTTTAATGGATCGAGTTTCAAAGAAAAAAGTGATGGGTCTGCCGGGAGCTCAAAACATGATTGCATTAACAGCTGGACGTGCCAGACAGCGTTGGCAACTACATATACGAGATAAGGAAAAAATCGATGGACCCTCGGAAAAAAAATGTCGCCTTCCATTCAGGCTTGCAATCATCTCATCACTGCGGATAAACTCAGGCAATTGATGACAAAGCAGCTGAAATGATGTGCCCTCATGATTTGTTTTACACTTTGAAGTGCCTCTGCACACAACCGCTGTTTTATCGCGAAAGCGCAGATGTTTGAGCTACATGTCCAAACACTGAACTCAACAGTCTGGTAAAAATCCTAAAGCAGGTGCCTTCATTACAGCCAGTTTTGAGTATTTTTTTGATCTCAGAAGTGATTCTTATGTGTATTTTTGAGCAAAAGAACCTTAGCTTGTTGCCACTTTTTTTCACAGGCGCAGCTTGCAAAGCAAAACTTTTTTATCTGCGGTAGAAGCAGGACGGCGCAATGTGCAGCTATGCGCTGTTGACTTAACTAAACATGGTAATACGAAACGTGTTTCGAAAGGATCCTCAAACTGAATGTTCCAATTTTTTAACTAAACCAGAAGACAATTTATCTCATCTCGAATCGAAAAGCGAAGCACACTAGAAAGAGGAAACTTGGCAAAAGGCAATGGTTTTCTTTGAAAAGCGAATCCACAATGCAGTATATTTCTGCTTCCGATTGGTTTGATAGTTTCCCGACAAGCAAAGGCTTATGGACGAAGATTTCTGTAAGTTTAACACATTGATTCTCAACGTGGTCCAAGTGAACCACCGATGGACCACCTAGAATTTCTAGTGGTCCAGAGACTGTTCCATAAATCCTTGATAAAACGTTTCGACTAGTTGTTCATGAGGTGTCAACATAGCAATGTGGTACATCTGATATTTTTTTCAAAAGACAGTCCATGCGCCTAAAAGAGTGAGAACCACTGCTTTAACACAATTGATTAGGGCCAGTTTGCGCCGTGACTCATATTGTGATCAATGCCAAATTTCATGCAACGAATCGATTATTTGTGAGAAGGTCTCCGTGAAATAATTGGACGATCAATAAATCTAGAGTTCCCATCCACCATTTTAATACTGTCATTAACATAAGATTAGTGCTTTTCGTACTGAAGTTTATCAGTGGATTTGGCGTACTACATTAAATTCATCATGGCCATCTGGGTGCCACAACATGCCATTTACCACAGCCTTAGTCACCGTAATTTGATATACTGCGTATGGTGCAGTCAAAACTGCGTGTGATTCGCTTTCCTAGAAAACAACTTCCTGGAGAGCCTTTTCTCTACTAGGCAAATAGTGCCGCATAGGCTAGAAGTGATTTTTTGTTCTTCTACTTCAAAGTATGACTTCCGCCGTAATGAGCTTTTATGTTAACGACTAGTTTCTACCGCAGCACACCTGTCTTACAAATTTATGCTAATGTTACAAAATAGAGAACGTTAATTTTGATAAGATGTGTCGTACAGCAAAAGCGAAGTTTCGTTTTTTGATAAAAGAAAAAAAACAAGACATGCAGCTTCAGAAACACGATACAAATCCGCATATTTACAGTATCTGCAAGAGAAGTTGCACCTGCATGTTGTGGAGAAAACGTTGTTAACTCATTTTTGCTCTTTAGTTTCATTTTTTGTGCCAAAAAATGTTTAACACAAAAAATCTTTTTGAAAACTTTCGACAAGAAAAAATTTCGAAAGTATACGAAGCAGTCTGTGAAGGTCATAAGTCAGTTCTGGTGTTTTCTATCAGGCAGGTTCATCAGGCATGAATATAGTGTAATTTATACATGCACTACATGCAAGGCAAAGTAATTGGAACCTAGGTTTAACCCATACGTTGAGGTCTACATTATTTGACATACTTCAATACAATACAAATTTATCTATTTGTAGAATTAGACCCAAAAATGGAATTACATTTTCAAAATAACACGGCTTCGTATCAGAGCAATGTATGAATAATTAAATGCTTCTGATTTAGTAAACTAAAGGAAAACGTGAATGTGATGTAAAAAAGCTTCTGTTTTTTATGCATCTGTCGAACCAAAGAGATTTGCATCTTTGTTCTTGCGCCAAATATGCATCAAGAAACAAGTCTTGCCTTTCATTTTGGCAGACAACTGAAAAAACATGAGATGCTTATTAAAAAACAGAAACTACAAACAGATGTAGTTTTTCTAAATTTTATGATTCAGGCGCCGTTTTGATGAACCGAAGAAGATATGCCGATGATACACAATTGTTGCGAAATTGTTTATTTATGACGTAATTTCAAAAATGTCGAAAAATTGTTTATTTATGTATGTCAAAAAACGTCTGCATTGAAAGTTTTTGCAGTTGTCTGTGCCTCTTGCAATCTTTTTCACTAAAAGAGGATAAAAATTGTTTTGAAGCAGCACTGGTAATAATTTTGCAAGGCCTTGCGTTTGCGCTGAAATGCCATACAATGTCTTCGTAAACAATCACACTTTTAGAAAACAGTTTTTAAAGAAAGTGATTGACCTGGCAGTTGATATCATGTTTAATAGCGATGATATCCGTGTAATTTTATTGCAATTAAGTTACAGATTCACGGGGAATTAGAATAGGATTAAAGTATTTTTTACATGTTTTAGTACTTTGGTGCAACAAGAACCACAATAAGTGCGTTTTGATGAATTATTTTTTTTGCAGCAACCTTTTTACCACAGTTAACCTGTGCAATAAGTGGACATTTCACACTTAGTTGCGAAAGCTGTGCTGGTGTGAGTTTTTCCAATGATATCTTCTAAAAAACAGCACTTCGCCCTTCTGTAGTGTTGCTTACCTTGACATTTACGGCATTTCAGTGCCAACGCCAGGCCTTGCAAAATTTTATCAGTGCCATTTTGTGCAGTAGAGTTAAAGAACCTGTTGATTAGAGTATTGCTGGAATGCTTACCACAACCTGTCAGCACATGCTAGGTCAACTGACGAAGGGTTTTACTTAACAAAAGTCGAATCAGACTGAATCAATCAACCAATGAACAGCTAAGAGGCTATTCATTTGTTGTTGCACCTTAAATTAAAAAATTGGCACGCCCATTGTTTGTTTTTGGTTTTTAGCTTCAGGATGATGACTTATAATTAATTCAGCAGGTAGTGTCTGGTCTGTGACCTACATCTGTAGTTCATGCCATGTTGATTTCTCTGAAAAGAAAGGTGACCTATGTTGGTACAAGTTTATTCAGATGTTGAGAAATTGTGGATAGGCTCTTCTTATTCTGTACTCCCCTTTCGCCATCAACAGCATGTGTTTTTGTATTCAAACTCTACAGTTGACGAGAGAATCGTAGGGAAGCAGACCACATTTGTGTAGGAGCTGTTTTCGCCGCCACGTGGAGAGATTCTTATGCATTTCAAGTTTTGCAACAAAAAAACTCGCCTAAAGGCATTCTTGGAAACGAACACGGATTTTCATGGGTCCAACACAAGATTTCGGGCGTCCATTTTTCGATTTGCAGAATAAACTTTAATAAACTTGCAGTAAAGCAGCTGTTGGACGGTAGCTCACAGCAGGTAATTGCGTTTTTTTGATGTTGCCCTGCAATCCTTTTTAAGGTTGTTCCAGTTAAATATGGGCGCCAATTTTTGCTGAATGTGGTCTTGTAGTTTCATTTGGACTGAATTGCCTGTGTTTGGCGACTGAATTGCCTTCATTTCCCCACTTTCCTAATTTGGTAAGCTTGAAACTAATTTTTTTACGTCTATAGCTACCTCCGAGACATTTCTTTGATCCAGATTTATGTTTGTTTGCAATATCAGTATGCCTTGCAGACGCTTTTAACAAAGAAATGTTCATTTTTTCTTCCGGTTATATCCTGTTTATCTTCAGCATTTTGCTTTTTTACGTTTGCTTTTTTACGTTACGTCACTGCACGGTACTTTTTATTGAGATGGTGGTTTTTTTGTTGGCGCTTTATAAAAGCAATAGCCTTGTAGCGCCACGACTGAGTTTGTACAATTTCTGGTTTCATTTCACTCGGTTTGTTTTTGTGTTCCGGGTGTGTTCCCTGCAGCTCTTCCGCACACCGTGCGCCTGGTGCTGCTGCAGTGCATGCGAGTTTTTGTTTCTGATAACCATCACACCCTATGGATACAAAACAAAATGTGTCTGTTCAGGCTTCAGTCTCCTCAGCTAGTTGTCGTCAAATAAATCAAAATACATAGAACACGTTTCGCGCAGGAAAATCTGCTTAAACCCGACATTCGGCTAAGTCTTCATTTCGCTGAAGCTGCATAGGATTTATCTGGACTTGATTGAAACATGTTTGCATATTCCTAATATGTAACACATGTTGTGGATCACTTAATGTTCAGAAAAAATGGTGCCGATCACGACAAAGTTTTCTCGGGATATAATGTTTCAGCTCGATGTTCAAAACTGACAAAGTTGTCTACCTAAGCAGGACCGATGTCTCCGGTGTAGAAGAAAAAAAAAATTAAAAACGAGAAAGGAAAAGTTGTAAAAAATTATTTGCGTTTCAAAACGTTGTGCAGGAAGATAAATCAACGTAAAATGACCGCAAAAAATCAAATCTTTGTACAAGCCTTGAGCAAGCTATACCGTAAGACAATCACAATAGCCTCAAACTCTTTCCGATCAATGTTGCATGCAAGTGGATATTACATGACCCAAAACTTTTTTTACGCCAACCATTAATCACCTGCAATAAAGGCAATCTAACACAAAAACCTTGGTTAACTTTCAGTGTTCCCTTTAAGAAAATTCTACACTGAGCAAATGTTTGTTTAAGTGCGCATGCAATTGCGCAACCATGTAGACACACAACTAGTGAAGCGCTTACTTAGCGGGAAATGTTCGCAAATAGCATCCTTGCACCACGATTTCGAAATCACTTGCGCCACCACTGTTACCTTGGCAAGTTCACTACTTTCTCCTAAACGAAAAAGATGAGTTTTAATTATGCAAAAGTTCAGCAAGGATTTATTTTTTGACGTAGGTCTACCATTAGAAACCAAAATGATGCTGAAATGTTACGTCAGCTGCGCTCATGCGTGGCAGCATATGAGACCTTTCTCCATACTTTAACTACAGAAGGTTTACATTTTGATCACGCTTACATGCGGTTGCACCTGTTCTAAGCTACTCTTAGAGTGAAGGCAAACCTTCTCAAAACCAGAAATGTGGCGTTAACCGGCGAAAGGTGACTGCGTCGGAGGAATTAACATAAACTACATCGAATAGGTTCTGCATCGCAGAATCCCGCCCAAGAATTAACAAAAACGCACAAATGAAACCCCCACCCGTTCTTGTCATAGCTCCATTGTTTTCTATAAAGGTCAGGAGAAAACTCTTTACTCTGGTTGTGTGGTTACTTACTTTCTGATAGAAAGTTTTAGGAAAACGCACTTCGTGACTGTTGTATGATCCATTGTATAGATCCTCTTGTTCACTGCTTTTAAGAAATCAAAACCATCTGTTAATGGAAGTTGGGAGGTGCACAAGGGTGTATGCATCAGCATGCAGGTTACGAGTAAGGGTGCATATTCCCAACCGTATGAAAGATGTGGGCGAATGCGGTTTAAATTTCTTTCGCTTTTGGGAGGTAAACCACGAATGTGATATCATTATTTCAATCACAACAGTATGCTTGGACTTGCGTTGTTTAATACTAATCTTGCCAAAAAACTTTTAAAAAAATTGTCCATTCAGTTTTATTCACAATAAGTTTACTGTGGGTGGAGCTCCTTCAAATGTTAGGATAGAGTTGTGTATTTTTTTTCTGTTGGTAAAGCATGTAGAATAGTCATGATTAATAATCGATATAAGTTTGACGCTTTAGTTGAAATACAAATTCAGAATGAAAAAAAATTGAAAATGTTTGAGTTGTTGAAAGTGTTTGAAACACATTTTTCACATGCTTACATAAATTTATTAATATGGTTATTCGTAACCTTTACGATATTTCTTTCTCATCTTATGACCTGATATGCTTAGACTGAACCCACAAAGACCATAAACTGAAACAACAAACATTTAAGAAATAACGCTATCAAATTTTCAAGATAGGCACTGTTTTCTGTGATTAGTAATGAAACAAACACAGCAATCATGACATAATGCTTTTGCAAATTCGCAGAGAAAATGTCTGTTGAATTGTAAACAACAAACACATTAGTTGAAAAAATCTGTTAGGCTCCTAAAACAGTCAACAGTACTTGAAAAACTGTCGTCCCTTCCCACAACAGCGCAACTGCCCAATGAGGAGCCATAGGCCAAATGGGGAACCAATTATGGAACGCTTGTGGGGGAATACACTACTGAAACAAAACGAGCAAAGAGCTCCTTCAGCTCGATCAGTGCTTGGCTGGTGAGGGCCAATTGCCAACAGGACGCAGTTAAGGGCGATACGTCACACAGCAGCTGCGTTGTGACAAGTGCTTTCAATAGTACTTCAGCTCTGTTGAAACGCAACGTTTGGTGTGTGTTGAACGGCTCATAAGACCCGAAAAGATCAATGGACTGAGTTCATGAATTTCGTGCTGGGAAGAAGCCGAGTAACAATTTTTGTCATATGATATTCATTTTTGAAAGAATGTTTTGAGGTATCCATAAGAGTGAAACGATTTAGCAGCCTAACAGCGTTTTACCATTCCTAAAATGTTTTGACTACAATTGCATGCTTTTAGTTTTGGGGATCAAAACAACAATAGGACAACTCCCAAACAGAATATGAGCAGTGGTTATGCTCAGTAGGCGAAGTATTTAATCTGTAAGCACCGTATATTTTTGGCTGTGAAGGATCCCTTTCGATAAATTCCGTAATTTTTAAATAGAACTTTTAATAATCTTTCTGCAATATATTTAAAACCACCATCACCACAGACCCCACAGGTCAGTCACCATCGCAAGGAGCCACGTTCTTCACAAGGCGACACTTTTTCAAAAAGGTTTGACAAATTAGACTGAATGGAAAAATTGTTACATTTGAAATCTTGTACCTACTTTAAAATTTTGTATTTTCGTTTATGTTTAGGGTTTGATGCACGTAACACGAGCCAAACAAAGGTAACACTTAAACGTGCTAATCTCTTAGTGGCAAAGACGCATGATTCCTGAGTTCATTTGGAGGAGGCGAACATATTGATAGAAATTGTACCTTATTTGCCTGTAGGGGTACTTTTTGGATTTCATTTGTAGGTAGGACTGTTAATAAAAATGGTGTACATGCACTAATTAGTTTAAACCAAATTTATAAGGATTGGAGGCTTTGTAGACGTTACACTGTGTGGACTGTGTACTTTGGAACTTGCCTGATTTTTTCGCGGTGGTGATGTGGTTTATGGCTTTTTTGTTGCTAGTCAAAGGAAATAGTGCGTGAATCCAAGCGCGCATGACATCTGCATTTAGATAAGGTTTCATTTGAGAAGAGATGGAGTTAGCTCAGTGCTTCAGCCTTCACCTCTCAGTTCAAAAATTTGACATTGAATAACCGGAAAAAGACAGTGGGTGACTCGAAGTAATGCTCTTCGGGCAATGGATTTACCCTCGACCGCCTCCCAAGAAGCTTAGTTCAGGAGGCCAAACGCAGTCACGCTCAACCAAATAAAAACAAATCTTTTCAGATCGATGGCTAGGAGAAAATTTGTTTCGATGAGGTACCAAATGGATGAGAAATGCTCGTTAAAGTATTCTACCGCAGCTTGCCTTGTTTCTTTTTTTGCTGTGAATTGTATGACAAACAGACAAGCTTGTATTTCTATTCAATGTTAATTTTTCGTCCTGTTGATTTATGCTGTTAAAACAAGTTGTGCAAATTTCTGCAACTTAGTGTAAAAACTTCGCTACAAACCAGATTAAGAACATAAAAAGGCTAATGTTTTTCACGAAACGGCAATAATTATTTTCAAGGTTCATTTGCATCGTACTATTTTGCAACTTTCATTTTTTCCTGTTCCTTGCAGCCAGTTTGGTTTTCCGCTGCAATCAAGCAACAAAACAACAAAAACCTAACAGTATCAGGTCAAACCGGGAAGAATGGTCAGCTAGCTAGTTCGATGAAGAACAAGTTAAAGTACGGTTTGTGAAAAATAGTTACATCAGCGCAGGTCTGTAGCCAGGTTTCCAGGTTTTAAGGTTTCTGGAGGGCAAAATGCATTTTTAAGGTGGCAAACGTTTTGTTTTTATTGTGTTTTAATAAAAAAATTCTGAGCTCAACAAAATTTAGGGGGCTCAAAAAATTGGTGGAGCCTTACCCCAGAATGCCACCCGTGGCTACGGGCCTGTGTCAGCGTAAAAGACTAATCGGAAACCGTCATTGCACTCTAAAGCTCGTTTCCAATTTCGATTGAATTTGCTTTATTATGCTAGCTTAAGTCGTTTTTGTTAAAGAATCAATCTCAACAACATTTTGAAAAATTAATGCCAGCTTTTCTTCATACGGTTTGGTAACAGTCAGTAAAATAATCCAAGAAACAGGAGTGGAGCTCCACGCGAATGGTATGCATAAGCTGGTCAAGATAGCTTCGAGCTTTTTCTGTTAAACACTAACGAAAAATGGCAACAAAAGCGTTAAACTTTTGCGGGGATACCTCGTCTCGCGCCTCCGACTCCACCAGTGGCGTCATCAACATAATGTCGCCTTCCTGGGGAAGCGTTCATTCGTTTCAACAAATATTCGACAGACAATATTAATTTTTACCTTGATATATATTGTTTCGTTGTTTACTTTTAGCAGACGGACTGACAAAATAGCTTTATTGAGTCATGCAAGTATGTATACCTTGTTTACACTTTCAAAAAATCGTCGTTGACAGCATCAAATAGATTGCACAATTTTACTTCAAAAGTTCTTTAATATGTTTTTGAAAACATCGGGCAACATATTGGTTTACGCAAGAACTTCGGTTACTACTGTTAAATTTTGCATGACCGTGTCCTCTTGTCATTCGTCTAATACTTTTCGTGGGTGTTTACTAAAACCTCAACCTGCCTGTTCAGTGCTTAAAAGTTTTCCGCATTTCTTGTGTACCACTGCTAACAGAGACGGTATGACGTTGAGTCTGAGATAAATAAATAAACAAGAAAATGAATGACTGAAGCACCGCGTCTGTTAGCAAGACGCCCACAGAATGAACGCGCGACTTGTGTTTATCGATTTGTAGGAGGGCGTTACGCTTGAAACTGCTGTCGCACAATCGATTGCTGCCGAACAATATCAGAAATAATTTCAAATTTTTATTTTTTTCAGAAAATCAAATTTTTCTTGAGACATTTTTTCTCCCAGTAATGCCTATTGTTTAAATATGTTTTTTTTCCAACATTTTAGCGCTTTTCCAGCATTGAACTCAAGTTTTGCATATTTTTGACAATAACAAAAATGGAAAAAAAATTGAAGAAACCAACAAAAACAATAGCAGTGATCCAACTGATCCAATATGACGCACTGACATTTATTATTGCCTTATAGATATCGGAAAGCGTTTAGGCTGCACCGACGAGTAATACCGAAAACTCTGCTACGCAGTGGTGATTTTAAAAATGTGAAACCAAGCGTTTTCGATATTCTCATGTGCCCTTTCGTAGTCAATTCGTTACTTTCAAAGACTTTAAAATTTCGCTTTCTTCTTACGGAGCTGTCCACGGCAGCCTTGTCCTTGCCCGGCTTGCACGGAACTTAATTGCGCAGTAATTCAGAAAGTGACAAAAAATTTCGCAGCGTTCATGAACGTTTCATAAAATTCACTCAAAAGTCATGCGTTTATTTCATTGTATCAGGTCATTACTTTTAGCACAGCAACGAAGCATTTCTGAACATAACTAGCATAAGGAGTGGGTGTTTACCCTTTAAAGACATTCACACTTTTAGGTCGGCTCCGTTCGGATTTCACGCCATGTACGTTGCCTGACTGAAAAAGATTTTTTGGCCAGTGAATTTTCTTGCTTTGTTCAGTTGTGAATTCTTTTGTCAGATGCTGAGGTAGTGTTTTAAAAGTACGAGTCGTTGCAATATACTTGCGGTGTTTTTGCATTGACGCTTAGAGCGCGTTTGCTCTTAAAATTGCCACGGGGATTTTTTGTTAGCGTCGGTGAGCTAACCTCGCAAATGGCGGATCCATGCATTCTGTATCCTGTTTCAGGTTGACAAAGCGTCGAGGTATCTGCGGTTTCAACTTAATTGTTTTAATTTTGGGGTTTTGATTCAGTGGACGGTTGGTCATTTGCCAGGTATTATTGTGGAAATTGTATCGGGTCGCATGTTGCATAACGAAATTTTAGTGGTTAAGACTCGGTGTCACATGAGATTCCCAATTTTTAAAGCTTTCCATGTAAATAATGCCCTAAAACCAGGATGGTTTTGAAGAACCTGTGGTCATATCGTTCAGCTGTCACAAATTGAGAAAGGCTATTCCATCCTAATTTGTTCAGGTAATTTGTGATCATGTTCGCCTTTGTGCTCTGTGGTGCGTAGATAGAATTAAACGCGTTTCACCACACGTCCATCATTCGCCCAGAATCGATGCTACTTTTTCAAACTTTCAGCTTTCGGTTAAACAAAAGTTTGGCGCATTTGCACAACCTATAGCGGTTCTGTTCGTTTGGTTAAGTATATTTTTATATCAGCGAATCCAGCAAGAAGTGCAAATTTGGTTCTCACCCAAAGCCTTTACCCTGTTGACCGAGAGAAGTGAAAGAACATATTTAAGGAAAAAAGAGAGAAGCGAGACAATATAAACAATTGAAAACTCGCGTGAAGCAGATTTGAAAACGATCTTTAAAGTTGTAGTGGAGACTTACATGAATCTAAAGGATCTGTCTTGCTGCAAACGAAGCCATCACGTGATCTGAACTCCATGTACAACGATTAAAACTTTGGTTTGTTTGTTGACGAACATTGACGGACTTGCAAGTTCCTAGCTGTTTTTTTCATCTTCACCTGGTTTGCCCCACATTATCTGCCAGTCAATTGAAACTATTCGAGAATGTTGCCCGAAATGTCAATGCAAAGAGCCATGTTGACGGGACTTTCATCGAATTCTCATTTTGAGCAATGCACGGTGAAGATAATCTTTTTAATGATTTTGTCATATTTTGGCAATGACAAATTCGATTGCTCTGGGGAAATGCATTGTGTGGGAAATCTTACCCTCGCATAAAAATTTGCAAATAACTTTGCGCTTAACGGTTTTTCAAAAAACTTCTCTGGCCTGTGCGCAGATTTCCAAATACTCTCCTTGCTGTTGCTCGCATTGCGGAGTCAAGCTTGCAATGAAAGATTCTTCTCTTTGCGGATGCATGCGCTTCATGGGAGAGGATGTTCTCTGAAAATTTCATAATTCTGAACAAGCAGAGGTGCCTGGCGCTGGCATTTACAATCGCTTTGAACCAATGCGGGTGTCGTCGACGCGAAATCCAGCACATGCCGACAAAGTTCCGGCAATACCGCGGACATGCCGTACGATTTGATTCCATTGCAGCTCTGTTTCGCTCGATTTTCGTGGTTCAAGCCCGAACACGTCGTACGTTTGTCGGGATTCGAACCTTCCGCCTGCAGTTCTGCACAACGAACAGATCGAACGCTTCGGACGACAGTTTTCACGCAACAAATCACTTTTGAAGGCGGCGCCGAATCGTGCGGCCGGGTATAAAAATTTTTTCGTAAAAAGCATGAGGCTTTAGGCAGAAAAAACGGTTTAGAGTCAGACTGTAAACACGACTTTGTAACCAGCAAAGAGAGCACAGCGAGATATTCTCCCAAACAGAGCATGTAGCCAGGATAGGTCGCAAACCGCAATCACTCGAATCTAAATTCCATCTGCCTTAAATCATTACAATTTGCAAAAAGGTACCTCTGACTTAGAAAACTTCAACGACTCCACATTGCCTTCATTTTTATTTAGGTGCACGTGACGTGAACTCATAACAGTGGTATTCCCCTATGCTATGATGTAATACTGTGTTTTCACCCTCCACAGAGTAAGTTTACACAAAGTGAAGAAAACATGAATGCGAATACACTGCGAGTGAAAATCGAGTAGAAAGACTGGCTTGTGCCCTCGTACAGCTGCTTCTTTTGGCTGCAAGTGCTTACAGGCGAGACTGTTTGTCATTCTGACTTTGTAAAATCACTCTGAGTGACAATATTTTTGACACTTCTTTGATCGCTTCCATAAAGCCTACGATGAGACCAAGAGGCCAGAGAAAAAAACCGCAAACGCGATTGGAAAAAGCTACATCACCGTGACTTGGATACTGTATTTTCGTTCGCATTGAGCGTTTTGCACGGCGAAACGCGAAAGACACTTAAATCAAGCATTTCGTTGTAAAGAATTCAAGAACTCACATTATGTCTACCTCTGGCCAATTCAACTCGATGTTGTTCGAAAAGTAGAAAAGGTTACATTTAAGAAGAACGCCGAGTTTCAAAACATCCACCTTTCAGTTATGTGACCACCGACAGCGCACAAGAGTCCTCTGATCACAACAAGATTCTGTCCACAACGATTTCCAGGAAAGCTTTCTCCGAATTTCCATCGACTTCCGCAAGGCACGTTCAATACCTACAAGATACGTGCGGTTTTCACAATAGACTCAGAAAAACCAGAAAATCCTTATTGAGCGGCGTTTCTGGTGTTTGACAACCTTCACAAAATACAGCTTTTCCAGTGCATTGTTTTGTCTGACGAACAATGTTATGTCGTCATGTTTGCGTTTGTGTCGTCAAGCAAAGTGATCGAATTGTACAGCGTGAAATGCATGCTAAATGAAAAATACACGCCTAAAAAAATTAAAGAAAATGATTGGTTCCTTAAATGCTGTTGTTTCGCCCAAGGTAAAGTCTAATGGTAGAGAAAAGTGATCCACAGGTCCGACGTTTTGCTTAAATGGTAACTTATTTACTATTAAATAACGCCGAGATACACGTGAAAAACTTTAGTCGCAGCATTCGTGCTCCAGAGGTGATGCACTAACAAATGTTATGCTCTCGCAGACACAATTGCTTTGGGTTTGAAAGCTGTACGTTCATGTCTGTGATTGCAACGACGAGACCTGGCTTAAGGTATCGGTTCAGGTGCTTTCCTATACGCAGCTTGACATCTCGCCGGTAGGAGTTCCTTCTCAGTCAAGACTGCTGACATTTTTCTGCAAGTTGCCTAAAATAGCACCGCCTGGCATGTGAGTGGTATTTGATTGTGTGCTAAAGGTAGCAAATTTTGGTAAACACAGCTCAAATTTTGGTTGAGACTCATTGTAATTGGAATAACACAAAACATTCAAAAACAATTTTTCTCCCCTGTGCAAAATATCTCGTTCAACTATACAGAAATATGTAATGCACGCATCTCTAAATAGAAAATACATTTTTATTGTTGAGAATAGGCTGACTATTTATGCTGTCATTTTGATACTAAGAATAATTCCTTACATTCTGAAACTAAAGCGGGTGTCCGAATGTGTTTCATCTTGCGTTGTCGTGCAAGTCCAGACAAACACTTCCATTTTCACAGTGAACAAAGCATAAAAGTATCTTACATTGTGAATGTTATTGGCATATTAATGGCAAACAAAAGAGTAAAGCAGCCTTGTTTGATGTCCGTCTCAGAAACTGAGAGAAATTGTTTTTGCGTTTTTGACCAAACAGCAAGGCCAACTGATCGACCTCTGGCCTAACGGGTGCAATGCAGGGTGGACAAACAAAACTGGTGCTTGATGGTTTAAGATTAGCGATAGTTATCAGCAGAGCGAAAAAGAACACTGAGAGGTGAAGCGACTTTAAAAAATATCCAGTGGAAAATACCGAGCTTGAAAAAGCATCGATCCATTTGAAGAACATTTATTTTGGCGGCATCCTGGTGTCAAAGGATATCAAATAGCAACAACCAGCAATGGGCTACTGAAATACAGCCATGTTGCTCAGGAGCAATCTATTGTTGGTTTCTGTGTAACTAGGGTTTATGTGGTCTGATGCGCATAAATATCGAGTGACCTCGTCGCTATAGCCGAACCGGTAAATCTTCGGCGACAGGTCCTCCTGTCATATCGTGTGACAAATTGTAAACAGAATGTTGCGTCTAATTTTATTTTAAAAAACGCATGATAGAACAGCGGTCAGTTGACGCACATGCGATCTTGACTGGCATTTCTACACAATAGTGGATGATTGCATAAATAATAAGGAAATTCCCTAGTCTTCGGATCCGCTGGTCTTGGTCAAACAAACATGTTCGCATGGGGTCAATGAAATTTGTAAAACGTGTTGTTGTATGACATTCATTTTCCGTTTCGCCAAAACATGTGAGTATTTTGCTATTAGAGGTTGAGTAGTTGTACGCTTTGGACAACATCAAAGAAACGCGTTTGTGTGCAACCAAACCTAAAACTTTTAGGTGTTCGCAAAATATTTGTAGCTTTCTATTTTTTCCCGCTCAGAAAGCTTTGTTATTGCAAAATTTTCAAAAATATGTGGTTTATATGTGAGTAAATCTTTCGTCAATTGTTAGGTTAAAAATTTACATGAACTGAGAATGTTTTAGTTTTATTATTATTATCTTTCTTGTTAAATGTCTTGCGCAGTTTATTGGTGTCGCGTCTTGACGCTGGCGTCATCTGTATTCATTCATGATTTTGCATATTGGTAATGTGCAATAAATTTCCAGAGATAAGAAGGCGTTTGTCCAATGACTGCAAAGCGCATCAGCCGATCGTTTAAAAAGCACGTACTTCGATACTTGACAGGGGTCCTTCGTTTCCTACCCCCCCGACAACGTAGATCTGTTCGATGCGCGGTATCCCGCTGCCGGATGCTGGTCTCGACGGTGCTGGAACGCTCGTGCACCCGATGAGGAAACGAGGAACTTGCAGCGAATGAGTGTATGTCCATTGAGTGCTTTCCAATTCCAGATACATTACAACGGATAAAATTTCCTGCGGTTGTCCAAAACGCACGTGTTGATTGAAAAGTTGAAAAGTATCGCACTAACCATTGCTAACGCCGCTGCGACGGCAACGTGGGTTTTTAGAGTTTTTGTTAAAGGTCGCAGAAAAGATATTGTCTTCATGCAAAAAAACTTAGCTACTTGCTGATAAGATTACAACCACCCAAGAAGTCAAGACTTAAAATGTCTTCTCTGCTGAGGTGAAAGCTCTTGACATGAGACAAAAACGATGCATTTTGACTATACATCCAGACTGAGTGTTTCAATTTGTATTCAAATCGATCTAAAAAGGTTGTTTTTTTATCGAAATGCTATCATGATGGTATTCAGCAACTACAGTACTAAGTAAGCAGTCGTTCCATTGCATCCACGCAAATGCACAATTCACGTGATCGCAGTGGTCGGCAAAGGCCGTGCGGCGGTCTGGCGCCTGTCCGTGATAGGAATTTGTTACCGGTCCTCGAATTTCTACTGATTTATGAGCTGTAATAAATTTCCAACAGCACACATTCGTTTTTTATTGAGGGTTGGTCCACAAAATATTTTATTGAGGGTCGGTCCACAAATAATAATTCCCTGTCCGTAGTGCAAAAAGGTTTGCTGACCCCTGCGTTAGTGGATGAAAAACGTTTCGTGGTTAACTGAGATCATTTCAAACTCCCAACAAATACAGATACAACTCACTTTTTCCGATGTTTTTCCACCTATTACGTAGAGCCGATGTGTGGTCGACGCACAGCCGTGTCCGTAGATGTGTGTTGGAAGTGGGGGGCCCTCCTTCCATTGGTCTTCGTCGAAATCGTACACGTTTACGAGAGAAAGTACCGATCCTTGAGTGGCCGATTTGCCTCCTAAAGTGGACACGAGGTAAAAACTGTGTCCGTGTTAACTTGAGCGATGCTTAAATTTTTATATAACGATGGTGAACTTGACATTTCTCTTCATTAAAGCAGGTCTAGGTTTGGGTTCATTCACCATCAATCCCCCTGACTTTTCCGACTAGCGGTACTAGATTGAAATGCAAGGTCGATATGTCTTTGCAAAGGTACATACGAGATTATTTTTGTGTAGACCTTGGATTTTCACAGGAAAAATACGGGGTGCTATAACCATTTGTTTGGTAATTGCAACAAGTAAGCTGCCGCCGCCATGCAGATGTTGATCGAAGTTGGGAATCGAATAAGAAACTCTGTCTCCTGCTGTGATGAGAACATCTTTGAACTGTGAAGCTCCCCAGCTTTCCCAAAAGAACGCTCCACCAGCTGCAGCTCAGTTCGGTGTATATCCATAGAAGCTTTGAACTCTTTTTTCGATGGTGATTCCTGCAGTGGTGGTTCTCACGTGACAACCGTGTTCGGTCAACCATGACCGTAGGCGTAAAATAATACCTGATTCAATCCTCAGTCGTGCGATATCGACACGTTTGATTTGAGATGTAGCCGTTTTTGATACGTTTGAGTTTACTGAAAGATATTTCAGCTCACGCCACTGTATCTTATGCATATAGGATGTTGTTGCACATTTTGCAGCCGGAAAAGCACGTTTCAAAGTGGTGCAATTGGTTGAAATGCTGGTAGCTGGGTTTGATTCCGGTCGGGTCGCACCGAAGACTTGAAACGCGATTACTGCGGCTTGACCTGCATCGTGTTTGACGTTGATGCGTGGGTTGAAGGCAACGGTTCACGCGCGGTGTAGTCATTGACTCGTCGTCGACGCAGCATTCACTGCGAAAATAGCCGCGTGGCCCACGGCGCAAGCAAGCGGAGGTGGGCGCCGCAGACCACAGCGACACTCGGAAAGGAGTACAAAAACGAGTATAATAAAAATGAACTGAAAGGACGGTGCGCAGTTGGCACGTAGATGCAAGATGCGCAACAGGCTTTGGGTTTCATGTAGTGAGTAGCGTAAAAACAACAAGAAACTACTGACTTGCGAATCGCAGTGGAGCAAACTGTAGCTGCTTAAATGCCGGGCCCTGTATTCTTGTTTTCGCTAGCTGTATTTTTATACTATCTACTACAAGACCTTCAGATAAAAATGTCTTTGCAATTGCACTGGTGCGTTAGAAATCAAAAAGTCTAACTACTCGCGATAAGCTGAACAGAAATACTTTGCCAAACAACATATTTTTATATGCAAATAATAAAACAAACATTTGCAAATAACGTGAAGGTCATCTTTCAGCCTTCCGTTTTTGAGTGTTTCCATTTGATCCCTGGATTTCTGCGAAAACAAGATATATTCCGTGGTTTTCCTACAGAACTGATTTCCTGTCGAGTAACTAAAATAATCCACACAGAATAAAAATTTCTTCCATTTCTTTCTCGCATCCAAAGTGATGTTACAAATAGCTCTTCACGTAATCAATGCGGTATGAAGTTCTTTGGAAAGGCGATATGATCACCAGGATACCGTTGAACGTAAACAACCGTCAATGGGTATATTTTAACTCAATGCTATTATGACGATGTTTGTTGTGACTTATAGCAGAAGGTGGCACTGCCGGTTGCAATAAAAAGGCAGCCTGGTCGTAATGTCAGTTGCAAAAGCATGGCTAGAGCAATGCGTTTCACGAAGAACATAATTTGCTTGACTTGTTTTCGTGTGATGAGTTTCTACAATCGAAGTCTGCTTTACATCAAGCATTACGTCCACCTTTTTTTTATTTCTGCAGTTTCACGGTTACTTGTTTATTACGTATTCTCTTCCGTAATGCTTTTCAAATTCTTCCTTCTTGTTCCATGCTATGGCCTTATTGCCTATGGAATTATGGAGTTGCCATATATTTATTTGTTTTAAACGCGTATGATTTTGGAATGGAGAAAAATAAAAACTAACGTTTCAAACAGTTTTTTTTTCGGTTAGTTCAAACTTCTTTCATTAGCAGATCAGCATTGTAATTCACTCAAAATTTTCCTCCTGTTGTTTTCTGCTTAAAGAATATGGGTTCTTCCTTCCTCTGTCGTGGAGACTCTTATACCCTTTTTGGAGTTCAACAATTTTTGGTAATTTCTATAAAGGATCCCACATGTAGGGCTTGATATAGTCTTAACACAACTCATGACAGATGATAGATGAAGCCATTTTATTTGGTAGTAGATGATCATCCCATCAGCTGTTGTGCAAGCAATGCTTTTAGCGACTTGAATTCTTTGTTTTTTTTCATTTTTTGACCAGTAGTTTAGGAGGAAGAGGGTTCATCTGCAGCAACCAATCTGTGTGGCCGTTGGTATTCACTAAAGTTATAAGTCATAGGCAACAGTAAGGTCGGAAATCTGTTGAAATGATTGCTAATTACCTGACCACCACGCCCATATAGAAAACGTGCGGTGGCTTAGCCAGCCCAAAATTTTGGGAAGGGCCAAAAAATTGGGGGGGGGAATATTTGGTTTTAGGCGAGCAACAGTATTTTGTTTAGGATACCACCTCTCAAACCACAAAATGACTAGATATTCTAAAAATTTTGGGGGCGTGGCCCTCTGGACCCCTCTCTGGCTACGCCTATGAATATGTGCAGAGTTAAAGAAAAATCAATTTCACCTATAACTCTGCACATCCTCTGTCCTGAAATCTTCAAGCAATGTGTACGGGTGAAACGCTGAGGGCTAAAGAAAAGTCGGAGAAAGCAAACAGACTCAAGAATAAATTATACAAATCAGAACAAAAGCTGCGGCAAGTAGCAACTGGAAAATATGCTGTCATGAAATATTTTCTTACATTAAAAATGAAAAACTATCTGATGCCAATTACGGAGCAAGAAAATCCCAGCTACGAGCAATGCCGCAATGACTCAGCACATGCGTAAACAGAAATGCTGTTTTGAGATGCTAAATAGACCAAACTCTAGGTTAGACCAAACTCTGAGATGCTAAATAGACCAAACTCTTTTCATTTTAATGTAAGAAAATATATAGTGTGGATCTTCGTGCAAACATCCACCTTCAGTTGCTAGTCATTTTTTTCGCATGGCCTTTTAACTGAAATGTGTCTTTAATGTTAGCTTGTTTAGGGACACTAGATTTGATAACCGTACTGTTTTTTTCGGTGTCCTGGCAGACTGTTTACTATGAAAATGAAAATGCAATACCTTCCTTATCGCCAATAAACTTACTACTACTACTACTACTACTACTACTACTGCTACTACTACTACTACTAGGGAAAGTCTTTGAATGCCAAACCTTGGGAAGTGACGTACAAAATCGGTAAATAAAAAACTACATGTATAGTAAGAAGTGCAATCAAGAAAGGAAAACAATCATTGAATGTCGCAAAGGGTCACAAGAATTATTTCACCCGAGGGCGGTCGTGCTTTGAGTACTAATTTGTGGGCTTAGTTTGTTAAGCCATTTATCTTCACAAATATTCAGAGGGCAACGCTGGGTTCTTCTACAAAAATAGCATTTTAATGAGTCATAAGTAGGTGGTTTATTTAAGATGTCATGGAACACTGTATGCTGCCGCGATAAGGCCATTTGGTTGCTGCTATTCCTCTTATCTGGTTTGTTCCAACTACATGAATACGCTGACCATCTCTTGAAAAATTTGTTTGTTCTTTTCCAACATACCGTTGATGGCATATCACACAAGTCCCTACGTAAATACCATAGTTTGAACATGTCAGGTTTCATTCAGTGGGAAAGTTTTATATTTTGCCAAGGATGTGTGAAACGGCATGCCAAGGATGTGTGAAACAGCTGGGACATATGTTGTGTTTTCCATGTCAACCGCAATTGATGGCACAGTGCTTGCAAGGAGCGGATGAACCTTCGGTTTGTTTTTTCGTCTTGTTTAATTATGTAGTAGGTGTTTTACGTTGATCTTTGCCTTTGTATTTAAGGTTCTTCTTTCTTTGATAATGAGATTGGAAGTTATGAGGTGGGGAAATAATGTAGACCAAAATTTGGGTCAGCTTTATTGTCACATCTTTGGGGTTCAGTCTTTCTTCCCCATTTTGATGTCATTGCTGTAATGTAATTTTTCATGTCCAAAGGAAAGTTTGGACGGATCGCGTTTTTTTGTTATTTTAAGTTGGTGAGATAATCTTTTTTCCTTTGGTTGAATTGCCTTAATCTCATTGCTTCTTCGAAAAAGATTGACTTAAATGTCCTTTGGGGTGGTGTGATATACCGTTAATGAAATGTTTTCTTTCGCTGCTGGTTTTACAAAGTCTTCAGTGACAAATCCATATCCGTCTTCAGTAGTTATGCAATGATTACCGTCGAGGAATTACACTTATCCAGTCTGGTCAACTGTGCAGGTTTGGCGAACGTTGGTTCCATTCCATTGTGGGCAAATGCTTAAGTTGGTGCTTGTCGAATGTGTTCATTAGACGTTTCTGATGCATTTATTAAAATTATGTTATCGATGAATGTACAGGAGAAGTTCTGACTCATTTAGTGCACCAGGATTCGCCTGTAGGAAGTAATGTTTGCCAATGGTACATTTTGATTGTCACCGGTTATAATTCCGTTATTGGGGCATATAATTGTTTGCCACATTGGGTTACTTACAACGTTGTTAATGAAAATTGTATTCATTAAAACCCCTTTCAGGTAACTTTTGCAAAAATGGGTAATGCAGTTTTCTAACAAATTTTGAAATTACTTAGAATACACGTATTATCATTATGCTGACTCTTTCAGTAGTTGATATTTTATGCCCTATCGAAATCTGCATGAGTTTTGTATTTCTCGAGTAAGGGGATGACTTCGAAGACTGCAGTGCATACCTTACCTGACGTGTCAAAGCAAAAGCTGTAGGTGAGGTCTCCAATGCCATTTTGTCAAAAACAAGTTTGACATTTTGATGCACAAGCAAGCTTGGTAATGAGGTCCCATTAGGGAATTTGGTGATAAGACAAGCCGAGTCGAAGCGCATCACTCATGGTCAACGTTGGTTGTTCATACTGTTGCGATCGGAAAGCACAAGCGACAAGTGCGCAAGCTTCACACTGTGGCAGCAAGCAGTGATAGAGATCACCCGACGAGATCACTCTAGTCGTCACCATCAGGAAGTACAATTGTCTGTTCACCAGATGAATAAGCATTTTAGAGGTCACTCACCAAGATCACTCTATAGGAATCACTCTTGATCGCAATGTGGCTCACCATACCACATGCTAATTCATTCATGCAATAGTTAGGTCGGTTCACAAGGTCAAATTTGAGGTCAGCAGCTGAGGTCAAATTTGTTACGATTGGAAAGCCCGAGCGCCAAGTGTGGCAGCAAGCAACAATAGAGATAACCCAACGAGATCACTCAATTGTTGCTTGTTCGCGCATCCATATACGGGTGCTATTCTTCGCGTACATCTCGTTCGTGGTAAATCGCAAATTTAACGCAACGCCAACCGAGAGGTTGCAACAATTCTTAACAGGTAAAAGGAATTTTGCCATTTTGGCTAGAGGCCTTGTGGGCATAAACAGTACACAATATTACTAAAAAATAACATGTTTTATGTCTCAATTTAATTTATTTCTGTTGCTTGCAGAACCGTCAGCTTCGAGCAAAATACAGTTTTAATCATCAACCAACCGGCAGTAAAGGCTAATGGCAGTATTTCTGCATTTTTCTTGCGTTTCTGAGTCTATTATTAATGCCTACCTCCCACACATTTTTGAGAGAAAATATGTTTGTGTTTGAAAAAATATGTTTAGAAATACAAGTTTGTTTTTCTGGTCAGATGAACGTGAGAATAATTACTGAGTTGTTGAAAAACACGCCTGTGCTCCTAAAATTTTTAGAATAATTTTTGATCATTTTGGCATATAAACCAATGGTTTTAGTTTCGTAGGTTAACTGAGGGGGTGGTTGACTTTGTGGACCATGGTTTAAGATGAAATTGTTCTCCAGGGCACATTCAAGAGCTTTAGTCACAGTGCCTTTGCACAAGCTCGTGTAAAGTGCAATTACATCCGCCGTTCTCTACATTTTTTGGCGTTTTTTCCAGTTGAGCAGATCTCTAATATATTGGCGACTATCTTGACAAAAGTCGTCTGGGCGGATGTCTTGCACTTGATGGCTATCTCTACCCATGCTTTCGCTCTTATCTGCTTTTATTCCATCTGTTGTTTTAATGGCAGAAGTAGCAGCAAGAATTTCACCAGTATTTAAGCATTTCTTGCAGATATCACGAGAGAAAATGAGTAGAATTAAGTGAAATCGTTTCCTATTACAAAATTTACAGATATCAACTGCGTGGCCATTGTGGAGAGTAATTACTGTTCTTAAAAACTGATACTGTAGGTGCAATTCCGAATCATCGCAATGTCATCAAAGTAGAGCCAATCGGCTAATTCCTCGAAAGTTTACAGCAAATCTATAGCCTTTAATTATTGTTAACTTAAATGTTTCACAATTTCATTTCAAACGATCTGCATTAAAAATTTGCCAAAATATGCCAATAAAACAGTTGATCCACTAGTTAAATTCTTTGTTTCCCATTTCAGACTCACAGAAATAGGTTGGCTAAAATGGCGTTACGCTGATTTTTTTCTTAGCAGGAATCAAGTTGTTATAACGCAAGGATAGACACCCAGAAAGCATTGGCCGACTACAACATCAGGTGGGTTCAGGTTTCGTCGGCCAAGTCTTTCTGCTTTATACATGAATAGACTCGTGCTGAGGTCATTATGCCTTTTGACAGTAAAGGCAGATAATGGACACCACAATCAATAGATTACTTCACCCCCATAACAGGGCAGAGAAAAATAAAATTATGCCCTAGCCTACTTATAGTCAATAAAAAAAATAAATGCTGTTCTGAAGCAAATTTTGAAATCAAATGTTACAATTCACTGACGAGTTGGACGAGATGATCTGCAGTGACTAATTGACTTGTTTGTGGCGATTCCAACTCTCCTAGTCAGCAAGTCGAACTCTACGTTATTATTATTGCCCTTACTGTCCTTAGGCAGTCTTCAGTTGAGGAATGCGTCTCACGGCATGTTAGAAAAATGGAAACTAAGAAAGTTACAGACACATGTAGTCCAGAGCACAATGTGTAAAATGTATAACTAATAATATTTCTTTCCACACACAGCATTATCTTGCCCAAACGTTTTTCGCGTACACAGACGACAGACCCTATGCTGGGTTAATACTGGGAGCTGCCAATTTCTCGACCAAAGGCTTGGCTATAACAAGTGCTAGGTGTGGGACTTTGCACGATCATTTACTACCGTCTAACTGTTTTAGCATATTGCATTATGCATAATATTCGAGGACCTGTGAGAGTTTTTTCGTAAATACCAGAACCATCTAAAATGGTGTTCATCAAAGTCTGAATACTGTGAAGTTCATTCGTTTTTTCATTCGATTTCATACCCGCTGTTCCTCTGTAGAGGGTCGCAGGGCAGCCACCTTAGGAAGAAGCGAAATACAACACGGTTTTCAGCAATCTCTGATAAAAATTCTTCTGGCTCCACACCAACACGGGGCCAAGCAAGGTCGGAGATGTTGTCACGTCACGTGGTCCTTGTGCGACATCTGGGCCGATTTCTCTTGGGTGTAACCAGCAAGAATTGCCTCGCCAATATTTCCATGGGTATTCTGGTCACGTGACCGAACCAACGTAACTGAGATCTCTCTATTCGGAGTTGAAATAGCTCGACATTCAGAACTTTACGAATTTCACAGCTGCGCACTTCGTTTCGAAATATCACGCTGTGAATTCTTCGCAAAAGTCTTGCCTCTGACGCTTGCATTGAAATAGTACTCTTACAGTCATTACCCAAGATTCATGACCGTAGGTGAGCATCCTGAGCATCTTGACAAAGACCTATTTGAAAACTGACAGCTTTACGGTGTTCAAAAGCTCCCGTTTTGTGATCACAGAGAGCGATGAAGTTCACGCAGATCTGCGTTTGCTTTACCAATCCGTGTATCAATCTCTTTGTTCCGCATTCCGTTACTCGTGAATACCACCCAGGGTACTTGAACTTATCCATTTGCTGTAGTATAATGGCGCTCACTTGCAGTGTAAACTGGTTTGGGTTTCCGGAGAGACGTTACAACTCGATATTTGTAGTGCTAATTTTTATTGCAGCTTGATCACTCGCAGCAGAATACTGATCAAGTGCATTTTGAAGACCCTGTTGAGAAGATGCTAGCACTATTAAATCGTCCGTAGAAACAAAAGGTTAATCCTGCACCTTTCACCTGTGACGTCCTCATTGACTGGGCTGTGCTTGAAGACTATGAAGAGGAGTGGTGACAGCACACGCTCTTCTCGGAGTCCAACNCCGCTGGTGAACGGTTGTGNCTTAACCTCACCCACACGAGCAAAAGCGTCTGAGCAGGAATACGACTTGACGGCAGTACCTGGCGGGCCTCAACACCGTACTCCCGCCATACTCCACTAAGCTTTTCTTTAGGAACCCGGTCTTATGATTTCTCAAGGTCGACAAAACATGTGCAAGTGGCTTCGGTATGCTCCCAAGATTTCTCAAAAATTTTCTGGAGAGCAAACTTTAGTCTTTTGTGTTATGGCCAGGATGGAAATTGCACTGAGTATCTTCCAATTCTTGTTCAATTGTTTCGCAACATCTTTTTTCAAGGCACTTGGCATGTACTTTTCCAGAGAAGTTAAGGAGAGAGATGCCACTGTTGTTATTGCATTCTCCCCTGTCTCCCTTTTTGCGTATGGGGATGATCACACTCCAGTTTGCCAATCTTTCGGTGCCCTCACAGAATACCAAGACATTGCCACACACGGGTAAGCCAAAGACCTCCTTCGCGATTCAAGGGTTTGAGCATTTCAGGTCGGAATTCATCGCAGCCTACAGCCCAGTGGTGTAGGAGGCGGGGTGCAGGGGGTGCAAGCGCACTCCCAAAAGTTTTATATAATGAATATCCAGGCAAAATTCCTAAAAATCCGGGAAAAATCCCCGGAAATCTGGGCAATATCTGTGAAAACCTTCGCAATCTTCACAAAATTCCTGAAAATCAGGCAAACTCCCTGAATATACGAGAAAAATGGCGCTCAACGTGCTTTGATATGAAAAAAATGGCACCCAACGTGTGCAGAATCACATGAAGACCTTTTTTCTTGGACGTCATCCCAAAAACGCTCTTCATGAGAAATTATTCGCACAAAAATTGTCCCAAATTTTTCGGGAAAGTTTGGGGAAATTCGGGAAAAAATCCTTCGCACCCCCCAAAACTTTGCCTGCTCCTACACCTATGCTGCAGCCTTCAGTGTTTTGACAGCTAGGAAGACTTCGGATTCAGTGATGGTATTTTACTTCTCCAAATGGTGGTGTGAGAGTGATTGGTCTTAAAAGATCTTTGAAATACTTTCTACATCTGCCAAGGATGTCCTTCATTGCTAAGTAAGACACCATTTTGGTCTTTGATAGATCTAGCAGTATATGAGATCTTTTTCCGTGAAGACTCCCGATGTTTTGCCGGAACACTTTGTTGGCTTCCCAGTAACTGCAATCCAGTTTAAGTCCGAAATTCTCCCAAGATTACATTTTGACTTTTTAACCATAAGGGCTGCGGACTGTCATGGCTCAGCGTACCGCGTATACAAAGAAGATTCGGTGTGTTTTTAGGTCAGACGTTGCCGACTAATTGGTTTGCTCGAATAGCATCTTTTACCTCAAGTTTCCACCAACGAGGTTAGTGTTTGCGATTATTCGCCACACCGAGTTGTTTCCATCCACATAACAAAACAGCAGATGAAGCTACAACTGCTTTAAACAGATGCTACCTCTGCGTCCGGTGTGCACTCCGGGAACTCTCGGAACAAGGACGACACATTGTCTTCAAAGATCTTTCTTACATCTTGGTCCACCAGGGTCTCCCACTTTGTTCGGTAGGACGTCCTGGTCTTGTACATTTGTGTAAGCCCTGTTGGTTTCTCCAGACGTAACTTGCAAACTACCAGGGGTGATAGGTCGACAGTTCTGTACAAGTTATGGCACGATCGTCCAACACTGGTTGGAACAAGTTAGCTAAAACTATGCAGAGATCAGTGAGTGAATGTTAACCCAATGAATTCCTGCAGCAGGCGTACATGTGCAAATTACTATGTTAGAAGAAAGTGTTCATGAAACAGAGTGCGGTGTTACAGCACAGTTGAAACAAGAACTTCCCGGTATCATTTACGTCAGCATCACCACGGTAGCCAATCCACACCTTTCCACTTCAGCATCGTTCTGAACGTGTGCACTAAAGTCACCCAAAAAGATTGTGGATAATTTAGCTTTACCATTCGCAGAGCAGGACTATATAATTTCTTCCACGAAATCCAGAGACTACGCACTTGATTTTGGGAGCGCATGTCTGCATCAAAGGGAGCACAACCTCAACATGCACACGCTTCCACCTAGTGGGATCCATTCATTAACACAACTTGCCAGCAAAGGCCTCCAAGTATCCCCACTCCAGCCTGGGCAAACTTTGCTGGCTCAACACCTGAACAGAAGTTTGCACCTATCGTCCAGCTGTACAGTGTCATACCAACAACATTCAGGGAATATCGTTTGACCTTCTTGACCAGTTCATGCTCTTTTACTGGAAGTGAAGAGATGCCCCAGTTTCCAATTACTAACTTATAACAAGATCGTTGTTTAAGCGTCGCTTTCAGGTTTCCCAGAGTAGAAGCACTCTGCCGTGTCCCCATTCTCCCCCCAGATGCATAAGATCGCCACGTTGGGCCTTCAGTTGTGGGTAGTCGGTGGAGTAGACGGTCGCGACTTTTTCAAACGAGCCCTTTTGCCTAAAGCCCGAACGCGGTCCTTGGTCACGCGCGTGACGACCGATCCACGATGCGTTTGATTAATTTTGCGCATTTCATGGTGGTAGCTGTTCAAATCTTATTGTTGGACAGGCCGGTCATGCAATTTTCACAGTAACTCTAGCGATACCAAGGGCACCACGGGAAGGCATTGTTACTGTAAGGTTAAAATTATATCATATAGAATCCGAAAATATTCTCATTGGTAACGCAATATTTGGTATCAGTAAAGCATAAAGATCGTGCGTACTATGAAGCCAGAACTTAAAGGACACCAGTTTGCAGATATAGTATAATTGTATTCATTTGTGATGATTAGTGAGAATCGCGGTCGTGTTGATCAACTGAGCTCAATAGCGACATAGAGTAACGTTTAGCGTTCCGCCAGCAGTTTGTGCTGCACTAACCTGTGACGTACAAGCAACCGCCTAGCTCTCCAATACCCATCATGCATCTGGGCTCATCGAGACAAGCTCGCTTTGACCAAACGAGGCGTTCAACATCAAACACGAAAACTTTTGACTTGATGACTTTTCCAATGGGTGTCGATTGGAGTTCCATGCCTGCAAGTGAGAAAAGGGTGAGATTTTGTCCTCTTGTGAAATGATAGACATTCGATTTCATTGCTTTCAGAGCCTTGTAATTATTAGATATCGGTGACGTCACCAACAAGGAGCGCTTATACCTGCTTGAACCTTCATCAAAACTGCTGAATTCTATACAGGGGTGGGGAACGTTATTAAACATCACGCGTGGCATGAATTGTGCAACATCGCTGGTGGGCTACAAAAATAATTAATTTTATCCCACAATTTTCCTCCATCTTTGTAAGGAAAGTAAGGAGAGAAAACTATATGACGGAGCGATAGAGACAACTCCAGACTGACTGTCTAAGTATTTGCTTATCGTGGAGTTCGTTTTGACGCGATGTTGTTGTTCTAACTTGGGTCACGAAAATTCTAATGAAGGTCATATTAAATGGACACGCGGGCCACATATACCCACCTTTGTTCTACAACACGCAGTTGAAACATCGAGGGGTGTATCTCTATAGAATGTCAAAATAGCTTTCACCACTCTCTGTCATCTGCCAGTACATTTAAATCGAAGCTAAGGTAAAGGCCATTTTTTTGCAAAACCGTGGTTAAAAGGAATGCTGTGATGGTCGAAACGGTTCCACGACATTTTACCGAGAGCCGTTTATCACAAAAGATAACATGATATTTCGAAATAGCGCGAATGATTTTGCACTGACTAGGTTGACATTTGCCTTTCGTCTTACCTCCAATAAGATAAACTGTACCGTCCCGCGTAGCATATGCTTCACCGTTCTTCATTTCCGGCAGAGATTCGTCAATCCCATCAAATACATCCTTATGTTTGTCAGAAACATGGCCGCAATTTCTAGGTTCTTTTGTTGCACGTGAGGGTCCACAGAAATAGTGGCATGCCAAGGGATCTATGAGGGTCGTGGTCCTTCCGTTGGTAAACAAGAGCACGGTTTTTGCTTTCGCTCCGGCTCTTGGAGAAACATTCAAGGGTATTCTTACCACTTTCGAAATATCAGCGTCGACTACGGCAACATTGAAATAAGGAAATTTCAGAAAATCGCATTTGGAGCACTTCGCACGGGCTTCACTCGAAGAAGCACAGGTTCCGCTTTTGTCAGCGACCACATCTTCCTCACGAGGGCTTCTTGCTGACTCGCCAGCGATATCAAGCGGCGACTTACAGCTTTCCTCACAATCACCACATAAGTTACTTGGTTTCGTAGAAATGTGCTCCGAAACTTGTGTTTGTGTGTGGCAGGCAGCGCTGCTTAGTTGCTTGAACTTTTTAGCAGCTTTCACGTGAGCACTCATATTGTCATCTTCCATAAGAGTTTCTTCCTGAGACAAACATGCAAAGTGCAATCACCTAAAATTTCATTCGTTATGAACACATTGCTTTATTCACAAAATTCTACGCGTTCGTCGCAATGTCTGTTTAGCTGGGTTTAGTCTTCGTACGCTGGATTCGTTCTGCCTTTTTCGTGACAGTGAAGATCAATTGAATGAAGTTTTAAATTATTTATTCACATTGCTTCAAACTGCAGCCAATGGTGCGTGGCAATAGGAAGTAAGGGTAACACCAAGTTATAGAGAAATGCGGCAGCGGCTGCAAACTAAAACCACTTGTTTATCGTTGTTATCAGAGAGGATTTGCAAATGGTAGCACAAGTTTAAAATGATGAGCTATCTCGCGACGTTTCTTTCCTAAAAGGTTGTTAATCACATTTTTGGTTACATTGCCAATTTTTGAATAGTCACAAAATGTTTGTTTGGAAATACTGACAAAATAGAGTTTAATACTCTGTCCAAAATGTTTGTGGCTGCATCATTTGCATTTGATGTTTGGAAACTTACGTTTAGAAAGGAAAGGCCTTTCTTCAAGATCTACGTGCTGTCAAAAAGGTTCCAAACTTTTACTGTAAAAGGTAGCGTTCTACAACAAATTAGAAACAACTAGAAGCAACAATTAGCCTTAGCAGCATTTGCCGTTTTACCAAGCTCATTTCGTGCCAAACTGCCCTATTTTTTAAGAGAAGCCTTCACTTCTAACCTGGAAGATACATCTGTCCAGATACTCCTCTTCCAGCAGAGCAAGGCGAACATAAGAGAAGAGCTCCTGCATACGGCAGCTTCTTCGCTCTGCGTCATAAGCCAGCCACGCAAGAACTGCTTCATATACAGTTTCTTCTGCTTCTACCTTGGTGCAGTGCATAATAAATTTTTAAAACTCTCTCAAGCTTCTATTGCCCTAATTGACCTATTGTATTTGTCAATATCAGCATGAAACTGCCACTTCTATGCATAGCAACAATTGTTTCCATTCCCTCAGAGCATACCGGCAACTATAAACCAAATAAAATAATCATGGATGCCGAAGACATTCTAATAGCAACTATCATCCAATGAAATTTAAGAGAGTGGAAAACGTAAAATGTTTAAAGCAAACCCTTAGCAACCCTTCCTGTTTCCTTCTACGAACTTAGTGAAAAGTTACTCTTTTCATAGGAGAATAGTAATGCTTGTTTTCAATTTGTCAAAGTTTTTTTCCACGACATCAGAAAAACTCAAATGGATTTAGAATTTGCACGCGGTTGATCATAAGTAACCTTAGTAAAACGGCTGATTTACACGACTTCGCAAGCTGCAGTTTTTGAGATTGGTCAGCTCAAGTTTGTTCTTAAAGTTTATTACTCATAAATAGCTGAAACTTCTAATGTATCGCGCCTGACGCTAAACTATTCCGCATGTTTTTTTCCACAAATTTCCCAGGAGCGAGAATATCTCCAGCTTAGCATTACTTCTGAAGGCGAAAATATAACTATGAACGTGATTGTCGTCTTCAATTTACACGAGTTCTTTTTCTAGTTATGTTATGAAGGTTCAACAGTATTGCAACACTCTTTCAGAGGGAAACACATGTAGGAGTAGGCACTGCAATCTTCACGAAAATCTCAGAAAGGTTTATTAACTTTTCTTCTTATTTGTCTGAAATACTTTTTATGAGTGAATTGGTATTATCACATACATGGTTTTGTAGTGCTATGTCTGGGTTATTTGTTATCTATTTATATTCTTCGCCTGGTTTGCTTTACATACTCGAGGACAAAGGGAAATTTTTTAATATCCTTTGAAATTTGCATTCAGTGGAATCTGATCTTTATTTGCTGAATAAATTGTCTGATCTTGATTCTTGCTTATTTTCCACATTGTATTGCGAGGTTTTCAGCAGTCTCTGGTGAGCTACATTCCTCGTCACATAGGCCATTCGGATGGAGACCTATCTGATGCACAGTAGGTGGTTGCGCAGTCGGCAGCGACCTGTAAGACGACGAAATATTGCAAAGGTTGAAGAATGAGTACGTTTGATTGGTTCGTTTACTACACTCGGATAGAAGTGCTTGTGAATGGAGGCTTTGTTGGTGTTTATCTATGTAATGATATTTGCACAATTGGAGGCAGTGATGGAAGACTAATTAGCTCGACTCGGAACAGCTGATTTGCGTAAAAGATTCTTTATATGCGGATGACATGGATGGAAAGATAGGTAGTGGAGAGTTCAGCAAGGAAATTTGTAGTATCAATTCCATGAAAACTTTTATGGACTATCCAAACATATACAGTATTCCTGGAAAGTATCCTATGGTTCAGTAGAACTACCTTGCCTAGAAGCCTACAGAATGCCTCTCCAGCCAATTTTGGTGATGTTTTCAAGGACAATGAGACTATCTCTTAAAATATCTGCCTTGCGCACGTTAAAAGTTAACACCCAGTATAAAGCGCCTAAGCATGGATTCAACAGAAAAGTTTTAAACTGCTGTCTAAAGAGTAGGAAGTTTCGCGCTGCTATTAATGGAAGAATAGTAAGCACGCCACAGTGACTCTTTGGCTTGGGGAATTATGCTCTACACCTATTAAAAACTATTATATATATAGGATTTCTGGTGTGTCACATATGATTAAATGCATGTTTTTTGTTTTGCACTGAAACAGCATATATTATTTGTTCCACCAAGGAACGGAGAGTTTTTTAGAGAATTCTGTTTGAGGAATAGACCGTTGCGCAGCTTCCAGTAACGCTGCTTCAAAAGAAGAATACATTACACTGACAGAGATGTTGCAAGCTCCTCAAGGAAAGTGTTGCCAGCTAAGATTTTGCGATGTTCTTTCCATCTGGGGAATAAATGGCTCCGAGTCACTTGTCTTTCATTGACATGGATACTAATGGAACGGTCACTACCTAAAAATTCATTTGCAAAGTAAGGAAAACAGTTGCGAGCGATTGAATCTGAAGTTATTTATGATATGGTCCAGTATATTCCAAAGCTCGAGACGTTCAAGCGTGAAATGAGTAGGAAACGTGGTATTAAGCAGACATATGATGTTGGCAGTTGAAATTTCCGCATATGGAAACAATTTTGTATCATGTCATTTGGTTTAAGACTGGTGTATCAAGGTATTGGACGGTGGATTGTACTGTAGAAATAAAAATATGTGCGTCTTTAGCTATCAATACCGATTGATTCAAGTCTGTTCGAGCTGGTGATAGTTATTTGTGAATGAGTCAACTGATTTTTACGCATATACACAGTTCTCCATCTTTTCCCAAGGTGCGTTGGTCCGTCTCTATAAAAAATGGTCTACTTGGAAAAACATAACTAGTATTTTGGGCTAAGATATGTTTCCTATAAACACATTAGATCTGGTAGGACTTCAAACATCTTTAGTACTAATGGGTAACCGCTTTTTGCCTCCAGCTGCTCCAGCAATAATTTTGAAGACATCCATGGATTTGTTTTTCTTTTTAGATATTACAGATTTATTGATGACTTCAGAAAGAAATGCTAGAAGCAACAGTGGATTTGCAAATGAAAATCTTGAAGTGCTGTCTGCTTGATTGGAGCATTCGATTTGTGGATCTACGAGTATGACGGAAGACGTTTTCCTAGGTTTTGCATGCCCTGTTGGTCTCTTACTAAGCAAACCGTCTCCATCACCTGCAGGCAATGGTGGAAATTTGTCATTTGAATGGTTTGGTACTATTAGTTTTTCGGTACTCCATCAATTTCTACAGGCTTCTGCATAAGTTATATTAAATTCTTTTTGTAGAAAGGACATGCCGCATTGGCAGGGGAATGATTTCCTTTACAATTCGGGAGCTTTTTGTTAGAAAAATCACATTTTTATCTGTGAGCACCGCCACAATTGCAGCATCTTTGTTTATCCTTACAGTGACAGCCCACATGACCGTATCGGGTGCGTTTACAACATCGCAGGTTTAGGAATGTACTGTTTAACTTGTAAATAGTGTAATTGTAATTAGTGTACGCTTCCCTCACTTTCTCCGGCAAGTGAGGCAACATTTAGTCTGATCAAAATGTAATAGTGCAGTAGTGGAATTCTTCATGTTGCGTTCATAATCTTTCAATTGAAATCTTTTGACAAACCTAACGTTTTGAGAATAAAGACAACGTTTTATTTTCTCTGTATAAAGATCCACCAGACGCTATAAATAACACCTTTCGCAGTGGCTGGCTGAAACATCGAGGCTAAAATGGATATAAAAACATTTGAGCCATTGCTCAAGAAAACTGAGACCAAGAGACCTTTCATATGAAGCGTTGTGGCTACCTTTACAATAAGATTTTCAGTTTTGAAAGGTGTGCAAGATCGATACATTTTCTTACATTTTACATTTTCTTTTTTTTACTAAAAAGACATTTTACAACACCAATACATTTTACATTTTACAACTCCAATACATTTTCTTATGCCACAGTCTATGGCAATTGGACTGTACGTAGCAAGAATTTTCTCCAATATACTCTGCAGAAGAACCGACTAAACATTTGCCACATTGCCCACCTCTCGAGACAAGGTATCTGTCATTTTTCTGGAAGTTTTTCTTTTCCCTCGTTTAGCCTTTTCAGGGGTACTCTACAATTATCTGGTGATTCGGAGGAATCACCCACCGTGGACTAATATTAGGTATGGTGTTGGTAGCTATGATAAAGCACTACCTAGTAGGAGATCTGTAAAAGTGTGACTATGCACCTATAATCATCAGGCAATCGAGAAAGTATGCTCTGTATCAAAGAACTATATAACCAATCTTTGAAAGTCGCTAAGCAACAAGACACGCACGCAGACCTCTCGGGATGCTCACCAGCAATTCGTCAGCTGAGATAACGTCAATCAGATCATCCTTGTTCAGGTTTAAAAAACCAGCTGTCCCGGAAACCTCTTCAAAACGACGAGCAATCAGCGCGAAAGCGACATCTTGCAGCTCCCTGAAGCAGTGCCTCTTCGCAAATGCGTACATATCTGCGCAGTTTTTGACACCCAAACGACTCTCCATGTAACGTTTGCACTTTCCGTACAGACCTAAAACCTTGAAAGCAATAAAACAAAAAATTAAAAGCGGTCAAAGATCATATTCTGGTGAACTATTTTTCAAATAAAAACTAGCTAGAAATTATGCAGAAATTTCTGTATTTTTAAATAAGAAATTAGCTGGATGCTTCCACCTTCAAATCTCAGCAATCCACTACTATTGAATGTGCAGTAAACCAATCACCAACGCGTTCTTACTTGCAACATGCTGCACGTGATAAGTAGGTCCTGTGCGTTATCATCATCAATTTCAACTTGCCCCGTGTACAGATAATCTACGACCGTCTCTACTGTTTGGTAGTTGACACCCTTGATTTCAATCTCGGCTTGTGTGCTCTCAACGACGTTGTAAGTGAACATAGCCCGGAAGTACGGAGAGCTTGCAGCCAGCACTAGTCTGCAAAAACGCATACTCCTAGCAATGGTGTACGAAAGTAAAGTTTTTCCGCCCATGGCAAAAACTGCCTTCACGCCCTCCGCCATGTGCAAACTGGATAAACCTACGAGAAGAAATTTTGCAGTTTTTTTTTTAAATAAAGTGGAAATCAAGAACGTTCAGACAATTTATTCAAAACGCGATGTCAATATAAACTTCGACATCACCACCATTTCTTAAATTTTCCACAACTCTTGCAACTGTTTGCAAGGATTCCACCTTTTTCGGAGCCTCCTAAAACTACGTGCGCGGACAACGCAACTCCTTTGCCAATTTTCGGTATTCCTCTGCCCTGATTATTCTCAAGTGAAAATAAATCCGAGCAGAGTTTATCCGCTCCCGATGAAATGCCTGATAATACGGAACTTCGGCAAAGCCTTACCCTTTCCGAGTAAACATCAGCCGCTTACCTGTGGCACGGTGTCAGCTTTTTTCCTTGCACAGTGAGCGTGACGTCAGTTAAGTGACCGGCTTCCCGAAGTTTGCTCACCCCCCACATCAACAACCATTCTTGTTGAATGTCTTCGGGGCTTAAGCTTCTTCTTGGATGCTCGGTTGGAAAATCGGGATGAGCCATAACACAAAAGAGTCCTGGAAACGTTCTTTAAGACTTATGTTAACCTGTCAAAGCGGAGGGACCACAAATTTTAAACATCTAAATGAAAAAATTATAACACGCTTAAAAGCTGCAAGTTTTCAATGAAAAATTCCGTCTATTGTTTTTTACTGGCCTGTTTTTTTTTATTTGATTAGGCGGTGTTCTGCATTTCATGTGTTCTCATGAACTGGCTTCATTCGCCTCTTCATCCAAAATTTACTTTTCATGTGATGAGAAAATAACTTAATCAACACTTCTTTACATTGGAGCACCAAAGCTCATTTTTACATCACACAATATCTGCAGTGTTCATCTATAGACATTACACAGTCAGAGACAACCAAACACTAACTTAGTGCGACGAGGGTCTAAAAACACTTGGAGATTAGTGTTCAATCAGGATAGAGCCATTGAGCGAACCGAAATGGCCAATTCAGATAAATCAGTCTTTCAACTACCGCCACGCTGAATCTTGAAGAGGGTAATGGTTTGAACCGAATAGCAGCTGAAAATAGACGTGTCTTAAAATATAAAATCAAAGCAAAGGTTTTCACTAAATCATTTTTTTAAATTTAGATATTGTTTGACGGCAGGGCTTGTATTGCAGCACGTTGGATTTGAAGCTTGCGAGTGCGGTGTGCCCTATGAAAACACACGAGTTTGTCAAGCACACACAAAAATTGGTTTTATGTTGAAGTTACTTTTTAGTTTGTGCGGTATGTCATTTGCTCTTGGATTAAAAGTTTAAATGACTCTGCCACGGATATCTAGAACTCGGAGTTCAAGATATAACTGGGCTCTGCGCACTACGTCTCGTAGTTAAAGATCCTTCAGTAAAAATTAGATTACAGCAGCTTGAAACGGAATAATAATTTCGCTCAAACGGTCGTTGTCAGAGATGCTAATGCGCTTAAATCGCAAAATCTGCAAAGTAATTTAGCAAAAGCCGCAGATTTGTTAAAACTTTCAAGTACCCACAGTCAAACTGCGCAATACGCTCCGGAGTCGGACTTTTCTACAACTTATACAAAAACACACAACCACTGGTGATGAAGTGAATCACGGTAAAAAGGCCAAATTAGCTACAAGTCGAGCTGCCAACTGCAGCGCGACGATAAAAGAGAAAAGCGAATTGAAAACAGAGAGAGGAGATTTTACAATTTTACGCATTGACAATGCTTGTTTGAGCGAAACCAATATTGCGTTGCAGTCTAATTGTGATCATATTGTTTCTGCACGCTCCTCAACTGCACAACTTGGTGGACAGATATTTATGTGGAGCCGTTATTATCGCCATACACCATACAATCGAGTCCTTCCAATGGTCAGGCTGATTCTAATACAAGTCAGTGCAACGATAAAGTAAAATCCACCGAAATGATCTTGTTTGAAAGCTTTAACTCCTTGTCCATTGCATAAGACCCTTCATCATTGCAAACGAAGAACAATTCTGTACGATGTTTAACTTAAAGTTTTGGTTGAAGTTAGAGGCAAGTTTCGAAGGCAAAAGTTTTGATCAATGTAAAAGTTGCGTTTTGTTAATACAGTACCAACAAATACTTATTTTGAAACCAGGTTCCAGTTTAGAATTAGTTCCTCGCCAAATGATCAGATTTGAGCTACAACTTTGGCTAAAACGTTGAAAACAAAAACAAGTCGAATAAACAAATTTAGGCTAGTACTTCCATATTCAAGTCACAATGAGATTTACATCAAGAAATAGCAATTTTGCGGGTGTAAAGTTAACACAATCTTGTGTGTGCGATTTTTACTCCGTTCCTTAGCTCTTCAAAGTCATAGTATGTCATATTCATTGATCAAGCTACCACCCGGGGTGCCGCTTTGCTTAGTTACACATTACTGCTGTAGCTTTGTGTCAATGCTTCTTCAGAATTACAACCTCAAGCACACAGCAAATCACTTCAAACCTGATGGGCTGTGCGTAGATTTAAAGGGATCCGATTATATCTCACGACAGAAAGTAACTGCAAACTCCATGAGGACTGGCTTCCCACTCAATGCAAATGCGCAGCTTGCAGTAAGCGAAAGCAGCACAAATCAAGCCCTGACTGATAGAGCGACTAGAGGATGACGTTGTGAAGCAGCTGCTGGTCTGCGCCGAAGTGACATACCCGCGTTGTCTTTCTTCATGACGTCATCATCAGAGTGATACAGAGATGANAAGCGCTTGACGTAATGCAGCGCAATACATTTTTAATTTTTTGAATATCACTTTAATACAGGCGACTATTTAAAATTCTGATGCAACGCGTTTATGCAGTTTTACGTTTTTTTATGTATAACGCTAAAGCCTGAGCCCCAAACGCTATTTAAATAGCATCGTGCTGTTGGTACATTCACTCAACTTCTTTGGTTTTATTTTTCTAACTATGGATTTATTTTTTCCCAAATATTTGGACTACGGATATCAAAATAACTTGTCGCCAATGGCTGTGTAAAATATTGTAAATGGTGT